>ERZ825670.1991-NODE-1991-length-20606-cov-4.563038_pt1 | contig 20606 bp, 22 predicted proteins | sample MGYA00519929_ERZ825670 | MGnify/ENA primary metagenome ERZ825670 (study PRJEB31778, sample SAMEA3449207) | human gut metagenome | biome: human gut; feature: human-associated habitat; material: faeces | place: United Kingdom | collected 2010/2012 ...
CGTCCCTTTTTCTCAAAAGTGAGAATTTTCCTCCGTCCCTTTTTCTCGCGTTTTCCTCCGTCCCTTTTTCTTACTCTACTTTTATTTTTGTTTCTTTCGAAATTTGTTCATTTCCAGCCTTATCTCTTGCGCGAGTCACAATACTATATTCCAAACCTTTTTGAAACTTCGGTATCAAGCCAACCTTTGAATACCAGTTATATGCCGAATCAGAAACTTCCTTTATGCCATAAAAAATATTATTAAGCCCCGACTGTGTTTCCTTTCCATCAACAACCTTCGTATCCGTTTGATTAACCGTAATCGAAACCTTGTCCCCACTTATACTTACCGTAGGTGCAGTATCAGTAGGTTTCGTCATATCCAATCTAATCTTATCATAAGCTACAGCTGTTTTTCCATTTGCATCCTTGAAAAATGCATAAACTGTTTTCTCTCCATCTCCATCCGAAAGTGTAAAAGATAAAGTTTCACTTTCAAAAGGCGACCAAGTTGCTGCAGGGACCTTTTCTTCTGTTACAAATACATATTTTGCATACACCGCTTGTACATACAAACTTACATCTTTAGAATTTGTATAAATTTCACCATTGTTAATTACAACCTTTGAATCAGTCAAGGTTTGTACATCTCCAGAAAAATATTCGCATTCTACTAATTCGTCTCTATTTAAAGCCGAATAAACAGTAGCATTTCCACACATATCTTCCACGTATAACACAATATTTTTCTCGATGTTTGGAAATCTTCTATTGCCATAAGCAAATTGAGGATATTGCTTATTTAAATTTTCTAAAATTATAATAGCATTTTCTATCTCACCACTATTAGAACCACTATTACTTAAAATTGCATTATACTGCGAAAATTTTTCGTAATATTCATTATATTTTTTCAAGTAATCAGAAACCGTATCTCCTTTTTCGTTTTCTGCTCCCCACAAATAATTTTCAAGCATGTCCGCAGCAGTATCTGAGTATGTTTCGTCTCTTTTTGTATAATACTCAGGATACTTATTTCTTGTCTCTTCATCTATCGGAAAATTAATAGACTCTTTTATTTTACATCTTATGTCTTTTACACCTGTCTCTGAATCATTTATGATTATCTCTCCAGAAGCATATTCAATAGTAGGTGGAATGTTATCTATTTTCGAAACTATAACTCTACGTATAAGAGCTTTTCTTTCAGGATTTTCAACATATACCGTGTACACACCATTTTCATCCCACTTTATTGTATCACCATACGTAAAGTAATTAACTTTTAATCCAGATGTTTCTTCTTTAAAATCTTGAGCACTTCTAGAGCCCTTTAACCACTTAAAATTCCAGCCTTCAGCTTCTCCAACTTTAACATTAGGAATTACAACTAATATCTCAGCTTTTTTTGACCAAGTTATAGGATTTCCCATTACATTAATATCAAATGGTGTACTTTCATTAACAACAACATCTTTTCCTAAAAGATATGGTGTCAATGTATAATAATTTACACCTTGATACAAACATGGCTTTGTAACATACACATTTAATGTGCCTTCGTTTATAATATATCCTCTATTTGGATCTTCCAAATGAATTTTACCTAGCTTTGACAAATCAACAAAATAATACCCCCCAACATCTTCTTCGCTAATTTGTGACAAAGCACCTTCTCCAGAAAACTTACTAATAAGTTCTAACTCAGCACTAATCATCAATCCATTGTTATCGTATTTTACAGGTAAAGTATTATCTACTGCCATATAATCTATAACATATTGTTTTACTTCTTGCAAATCACTCATAAATCTTGCAACATCTCTATCTTTACCGACATTTTTTATAGACATAACTGCCGTTGTGGTAATTATTAAAATTACAGCAATAGTTATAATTAAGACAGTTAAAGAATAGCCCTTACTTTCTCCATACATATGTTAATCACCTCTACAATAGTTTATCCATTATTCTTCATTTTGTAAATAGTTTATTACACATAGAATTTCATCTTTTTTTATTTCAGACTTAGACAGTTTTAACATATAAAAACACATAACCAAAAAGAAAAAGTTTTTATAATAAGCAGCGATAAAAATTGATACAAACAAAAATAAAATTAGTATTATATTAGTAAAATATGTACTTATAGTTTTACCTCTTTTCTGCCCCAAAATAAATTTTAAAATTACTCTTAAAATTCTTCCACCATCTAATGGATATACTGGTAGTAAATTAAAAATTGTGATTAAAATATTTATGATAAAATAAATTTTATTTCCATAAGAATATGCTAAAAATATACTAAACAAAGGTCCACTTGCACTTATAATTAATTCTTTCAAATCCGATATATTATTTTCATACTTTGCACATACACCAAATGGCGTAAACTCAAGCTCTTTAATATCTACCTTTAACAAAAGTGCAACTATAGCATGAGAAAGTTCATGCATAACGACAAACATATAAAACATTATAAAAAGTTTTATATCACTAAAAAAATAATTATAGATTAGAATTAGTATAAGTGTGATATGAATTTTTAAAGACATTAATTATCTCCTATCTTTAGAACATCACTCGGATCTATATATCTTCCCTTATACCTTATTTCAAGATGCAAATGTGGTCCAGTAGCATTTCCAGTCATTCCAACCGTGCCTATTAAATCGCCTTTTTTTACATTTTGTCCTTCTCTTACATTTAAACCTAAACAATGCGCATAAACTATAGTCATATCAGAATTTTCAACCATCACACAATTTCCATACGAAGAAAAATTCTTAGAAAGAGTTACTTTTCCGTCACAGATAGAATTTATCTTTGTTCCTTTATTTGCAGCAATGTCAAGACCTGTATGATATGAGCTAACAATCTTACTATCACTATTTCTACAACCAAAAGTCGATGTTATAGTTCCGTTAAGAGGGAGAGCAAAAGAAAAATTTTCTCTAACATACTTTGCATCTTCTGCCATCTGATTAATTCCCTCGACAGCAGATATCAAATCACCAGATGCACCTACTAAATCTCCACTCATATCACCAGAAATTTCACTACTATCTATATTTTCCTCACCAGATATAAATATACTGTTATTTGTACCAGTATTAAAAGCAAAACCCTTTGCAACACCTATCAATTCTGAAACAGTATATCCATTTTTCATATTATCTGCTATCCAATCTGTGACCTCATTAATTTCAAAATATTTTGCAAAAAGAGCAATCACTATAATTAGTAGACTAACTATTACTTCATTTGCTATAAAATTTGCAAATTTAAATGTCGTCTCTTGATATTGAACTTTTTCATTTGCCACATCATTTCTCGCACTTCGTCTATAACTAGTCCTATCGATAGTCTTTTCCATAACTATCACCCCCTAGTTAAACTATATGCTTGACCAAATATTAAAATTACAAAATATATTTTAGATTATAATAGAAATAACCACACTCGCAAATATTAGAAGAGCAATTATATAAATAGCTTCTCTTTTTATTTTTGATAACTCTTTAAAATTTTCTTCATCTTTTTTTTCGTTAAGTTTTATTGCATATTGTTCTACAATGTACTCAGCTTCATCTAAAATAATTTCTTTTGTTTTGTTTTCAAATTTATCATTTTCTTTTTGGGTAACATTAGGCTTTAAAATGAATATAGCTTCTTCTATAAGATTTGATGGAATGTCTTTCATACAAATTATTTTTTTACCAACATGCATAATCATATATTTATCCTCCAAATTCCGGCTTTATATAAGCACCATCTTTTAAAACTTCAAAATGTAAATGACTTCCTTCATCCATTTCAAAGCCATGTGCTTCAGAAATTTTAGAGATTAAATCTCCTTTTTTTACACTATCTCCTAATTTTAAAGAATCGTTTTTGGCTATACCAGAATATTTTGTTATATATCCATTATCATGTGAAATAGTGATTGTATAACCATATTTTATATCTTCATACATTTTTTCTATTTTTCCATCTTTTGCAGCATAAACAGGAGTTCCTTTATCATTTATAATGTCTATTCCGTTATGCACAATCCATTCTTCAAGTGTGCTAGAGAAAATTAATTTATCGTTTGAGAAATCCATTCCTATTTCTCCACTTGTAGGAAACAAAAATTTATCATTTTTATTTGGCTTTGCTAACGTTTCAATTACTTCTATAGGCTCCATGTTTTCATCTGGCTCGTTTATTTTTTCTTGGACTTCATTTATATCTTTTTGTGTTTTGGATGTTTCTATTTCTGGCATCTTAATTTCTGGTTCTTTATCTTCATCATCTAAATTTTCTTTTGCATTATTATTGTTTTTTGAAAGTTCGTCTAGTTTAGCGATTAAGTTTTTAGCAACTTCTTTTTGTGCATCTGTCAAACGTTCATCAATTTTAATTTCTGTATCTTTTGGCTCATCAACTTTTACTACTTCATAATTTGTTTTTTGTGCTTTATTTGTTTTGGCTAGTTTTACATTATAAATTATTAATGTAATAGCAAGTGATGCAAGTCCGATCCCAACACTTTCTAGAATTAAATATAGTTTTTCTTTCATAAAAAAACACCTCCATATCTATGAAGGTATTATTTACAATATTTTGGAAAATATACAGTTGGATAGATTAAAAATATGATAAGTAATGGTGATAGTGGGGGGCGATTGATAATACTTTTTTGTCGCAATTTTGTCAAGGTGGAGATGGCGAAGCCATACTACCTTGACAAAGCCTTGCGGATAAAAGTTTTATCAATCGCCCCCCACTATCACCATTACTTATCATATTTTTAATTTAGGGGTGAGTTTTCAACTTTGATTCAAAATTTCAACTCCGGTATAATAGTGTTTTATTATGTCTATGTATGTGCTTCCGTCTTTTGCCATTTGATTGGCTCCTTCTTGACTCATTCCGACGCCATGACCATAGCCGACTGTATAAAATGTGATAGTGTCTCCACTTTCTTCAACTCTAAAGTTTGTCGAACGTATTCCTAACATACTCCTTAGCTCTGATGCATTTAATGTTGTGTCCTCTATTTTTACTTTGTCTACTCTACCACTTCCCGTATAGTTTTCTATTAGGATTTTTGAATTATTATTATAGTTAGGTACCTTACTATTGATTATGGTTTTAAATTCTTCTTTTGAAAAGGTCTTACTATCGTTTCTCATGTCTGGTTCATTACCGTCCACACTAAGTAGATATGGTATTTCTTCATTTGACCAAAGGTATTTTACGTTTTCTGTTTTTCCACCACTATGTGCATGAAAGAACGCGTTTATGAGTTGACCATTATATAAGATTACTTCGCCTGATGTTTCTATAACTGCTTTTTCAAATTTAGCCCATTTTTCGTTTTCGATTTCGTCATCCCAAGAAGCGAATGCGTACTCTTTGGTTTTGTACGCTTGACAACAATTGATATCATCGCACATATCAGCTCCTTGTAGATGTTTGCTCTTTGCGTTTTTTAATTTATATAATGTGTATGTTCTAGCAACGACTGCTTGGGCTTTTAATGCTTCTATTTCGTAAGAAACTGGCATCTCACCAATTAAAACACCTTTTAAGTAATCGTTTAGATTCATTTCTACAACTAAATTATTTTCTGTCATTAGTAGTTTTATTTTTTCATGGTTGTAAGTGTTGTCTTCGTTTATTATTGTATTTTCTCTTTTGCTAAATAGTTCTCGTATATCTCCATTTATAAAAGTCGGCATAAAAAAGCAAATAAGCATATATATGAGAAATAAAATTATAAAATATATGCTTCTAAGTAAATTATTTTTATCCTCACCATTTAATCTCATTTTTTCGTTGCAGGGTATAAATTTTAAATATACTCTTGCATCTCCTTTCCTTTAGTGCTTTATAAATTCTATGAGGACAAATACTATAAAAGAACAAAAAAAATGAACCCTCCTTATCAAACAAATTTTGTCTAATAATTTGGGGTCACTTCATTTTAAGTTCATCTTTTTTCGTTAAACTTATTTAATGGCAGCTACTACTTCGCTGAATGCTTTAGGATCATTTACTGCCATCTCTGCAAGCATTTTTCTATTGATATTAATGTTTGCTTTTTTCATACCATTTATTAAAGTGCTGTAATTAATACCGTTTGCTCTTGCAGCAGCATTAATTCTAGCAATCCATAAACTTCTGAAATCTCTTTTCTTTAATTTTCTTCCAACATAAGCATATTGACCAGATTTCATAACAGCTTGTTTAGCCATTCTAAATCTAATGCTTTTAGCTCCGAAATAACCTTTAGCTCTTTTCAAAACTTTTTTATGTTTTTTTCTTGTAATAATACCTGATTTTACTCTTGCCATTATATTTACTCTCCCTTCTAAAATCCTATTTAGTTCCGTATGGTAACATTCTTCTAACTGTTGCTTCCATTGTCTTATCAACTGTTGTTGGTTTTCTTAAATGTGCTTTTCTCTTTGTTGTTTTAACATTTAATAAGTGTCTTCTGTTCATTTTTCCTCTTTTAATTTTTCCTGTTCCTGTAAAGCTAACTCTTTTTGCTATAGCTCTATGTGTTTTCATTTTAGGCATATTAAAAAACTCCCTTCCTTATTTAACATTTTTTGGGTTGATCATAAGCATCATGCTTCTGCCCTCTAGTTTAGGCTCTTTATCTACACTACCAACCTCTTCTAATGCCTCAGCGAACTTTTTAAGTACATTTGAACCAAATGTAGTATTATTAAGTTCTCTGCCTTTAAATTTAATAGTTGCTTTTACTTTATTGCCATCTTCTAAAAACTTCTTAGCGTTTTTAGCTTTAAATTCGAAATCGTGAGTATCGATAGTAGATGAAAGTCTAATCTCTTTAACATCAACTACTTTTTGTTTTTTCTTAGATTCTTTTTCTTTTCTAGCTTGCTCGTATTTATATTTTCCATAATTCATAACCTTACAAACTACTGGATTTGCGTTTGGAGCAACCTCAACTAAATCTAATTCTTTTTCTTCTGCAATTTTAAGCGCTTCGCTAACCGGCATAACACCTAATTGCTCTCCGCTTTCGTCAATAACTTTGACCTCTTTAGCTACGATTTCTTCATTAATAGATAGTTCTTGTTTGATAAAAAACCCCTCCTTAAATTTAACATAAAAAAAGACTTAAGATAAGTCTCTTAAGTCAAACCACACAAAATAATAGTATTACAATTTAAAATACCAAAATTTTAACCATTAGTCACTCATGTGCTAAGGTGAGAAGTGGATGACTTCTTCTTGACAAAAGGTATTTTAGCACCATTTTTCACACTTGTCAACAATTATTTAGATATTTTGTTTCAAATACGCATCCATAAATTCATTTAATTCGCCATTCATGACGGCTTCCACATTTCCTGTTTCATAATTTGTTCTGTGGTCTTTTACTAAGGTGTATGGGCAAAATACATAAGAACGTATTTGACTTCCCCAAGCAATCTCACGTTGAACACCTTTTAGCTCAGAAATAGTGGCTTTGTTTTCTCTTTCTTTAAGTTCTACTAGCTTTGAAATAAGCATTTTCATAGCAGTTTCTCTGTTTTGAATTTGCGAACGTTGAGTTTGGCAAGATACAACAATATTTGTAGGAATATGCGTAATTCTTATTGCCGACTCAGTTTTATTGATGTGCTGTCCACCCGCACCACTAGAACGATATGTGTCGATTCTTAAATCTTTTGGATCAATTTCGACCTCCAGATTTTCGGTTATTTCTGGAATAACTTCCACAGAAGCAAAAGATGTATGTCTTCTTCCACCAGCATCAAAAGGTGAAATTCTAACAAGCCTATGTACCCCACTTTCTGACTTTAAGTATCCATAAGCATACGGCCCAGTAACTGTGAAAGTTACACTTTTTAAGCCTGCAACATCACCATCTAAATAATCTAATTCTTCTAATTTGTACCCATTTTTATCGCACCACATAGAATACATCCTATAAAGCATCTCTGCCCAGTCTTGTGACTCTGTACCACCTGCACCAGGATGTATAGTAACAATAGCATTGTTGGCATCGTGAGGTCCAGAAAGCAAAGCCTCTATTTCCATTCTATCTAGACCTTTTTCAAATTTTTTAACATCTTGTTTTAATTCATCAATCAAACTCTCATCATTTGCCTCTTCAATAAGCTCAATCATTGCGTGAATGTCTTCCAAATTGCCATTTAGAACATCATAGTTACTAACTTTATCCTTTAGAATCTTTATCTTTTGAAGAACAACAGCTGATTTTTCTTGATCGTTCCAAAAATCATTTTCCTTAGTTTGTTCTTCAAGCTCTTTTAATCTGCTCTTCTCATTTGCAATGTCAAAGAGATTCACCCAATTCTTTTAATTTTTTCTCTGAATCTTTAAGTCCATATTTAATCTCATCAAGCTCTAACAAAAAATCACATCCTCTCATATTTTATTTCTTTAGTCTTAAAGCATTTAATACTACTGTTAGGCTACTAATTGTCATAGCAAAAGCTGCAATCATAGGATTCATATTAATTCCCCAATAACTAAATATACCACACGCAATTGGTATCATGCAAACATTATAGAAAAATGCCCAAAACAGATTTTCTTTAATATTTCGTATAGTTGCTTTACTAATGTCTAGTAAATCACTTATCTTCGAAATATCATCACTCATAATAATAACTTCACTACTATCCATAGCAATATCCGTACCTGTAGAAACTGAAACACCAATATCTGCCGTAACCAAGCTTACACTATCATTAATTCCATCTCCACACATCATTACGATTCCTTTTTCTTTTAATTCTTTTATCTTATTTGATTTTTCCTCTGGTGTAACATTTGCAATAACATCATCAATGCCAAGCTCTCCTGCGATAATTTTTGCAGTTTCTTCATTATCACCAGTAATCATAACAACATTAATTTTTCTATTTTTCAAATCAGATATAACTTCTTTTGCATTATCTTTGATGACATCTTTTACACCAATTAAAGCTATCAAATTTTCATTTTTAGAAACAAACAATATACTATTGCCACTCTTCGTTAATTCTTCTTCATCCTTCTCATTTTCTAGTTTTATGTTATTAGAAGTCATTAATTTTTTATTACCAATTAAATATCTATTTTCTGTAGCATCTTTTCCCTCAATTCCAAATCCTGCAATAGCTTTAAAATCTTTTATTTCTAAAAGATTTAAACCTTTGCTATTTGCAAAATCTAAAATCGCTTTAGCAATTGGATGCTCGGAATTTTTTTCCATACTTGCAGAAATACGAAGTACCTCGTTTTCACTAATATCGCCATAGGTAAAGACTTTTGAAACAGTCAAATTGCCTTTAGTTAAAGTTCCTGTTTTATCAAAACAAATATATTTTACTTTATGTGCATTTTCTAGAGCTTCACTAGTTTTAACTAAGATACCTTTCTTACTAGCATTTCCAGAAGCTATTACTATAGCAAGTGGCGTAGCAAGTCCTAAACTGCAAGGGCACGCAACAACTAACACACTTACAAAAACATTTATAGCAAACGAAAAATCTTTTGAAAAAGCAAGCCATAATGCAAATGCAAAAAATGCTATACCTAACACAACTGGTACAAAATATCCACTAATTTTATCTGCAATTTTAGCTATCGGAGCCTTTGTATTAGTAGCCTCCACCACAAGTCTTACAATAGATGAAACCGTAGACTCTTTACCTATTTTTTCAGCCTTATACTTTATGGTTCCTTCAAAATTTATACTGCCGGCAATAACTTTAGAACCAACTTCTCTTTTTACAGGAACGCTTTCACCCGTTATAAAAGATTCATTAACATGAGTGGAACCCTCTGTAACTTCACCGTCAACGGCAATCTTCTCTCCAGGTCTACAAATAACTAAATCACCTTTTGAAATCTCATCTAAAGTCACAGTTTTTTCCTTGCCATCTTTATAAACTGTAGCATGATTAGGTGTTATACTCATAAGCTCTTGTAAAGCTTCTTTAGTTTTATCTTTGTTTCTGTTTTCAACAAATTTTCCAATTTTAATAAAGAAAATAACAATTGCAGCAGACTCATAATATAAACTTTCTACGAAATCATGATTACCCGATATTATTTGTATAGTACTATAAATACTATAAATATAACTTGCTAGCACTCCGATAGTAACCAAAGTATCCATATTAGGTGTTCCATGTTTTAAATTTTTATAGCCATTTTTCAAAATATCTCTACCAAAAAATAAAACAACGGATGTAAGCACCAAAAGTGAAACCGAAAAATTAATCGGATACTCCATCATATTAAGAAAAGGAATAACTGGTAATCCTACCATGTGTGACATAGAAATATATAAAACCAAAAGTGAAATTATACTTATTCCCCAAAGTTTAAACTTTTCGTTTGATTTTTTCTTTTCTTCCTTTTCAAAATTATCTATACCTAAGCTTTCAAAACCAGCCTCAGACACAAAATCTTCCAAGTCCTTTAATTCAAGCTTACTATCATCATACTCAATACTTGCATTATTCATAACAAGATTAACACTTGCACTCACAACACCCTCTTGCTTATTCAAATACTTTTCAAGCCCAGATGAACACGCACTACAAGTCATACCATCAATTTTTAGTAAAACCTTTTTCAAACTTACACACCCTTTCGTAAGAATTAGGGACGGAGGAAAATTCTCATTTTTAAGAATTAGGGACGGAGGAAAATTCTCATTTTTGAGAAAAAGGGACACTCCTCTTCCAAGACGTATTATACCACACTTTTTACTTTTTTAACAATCGCGATAATTTCGATTTATCTATATGCAGTATTTGAGAAATTTCTTTGTTTTTTATACCACATTCATTTTTCATATTTATTACCAAATTTGATAGTGCAACATCATTTCCTACAATGCTTTCCAATGAAGGATATCCAACTAAATGTACATAATTTTCAATCCATTCTTTAGTTTCAGCAATAGTATAAGGTTCATCAATAAAATTACACTCATTACTATTCTTAGAATTAATAATATCGTAGTATTCATCTTCATTATTAAATATCTCTTCATACAATTCTTTTTCTAATAATTTGTTCTTATATAGGTGATAAGATGAATATTTATAATTGCCTACATCCTTTAAAATATTTGCTTTAATAGGATTATTATGAATATATTTTATACAATTATGCAAATAGTATTTATCATATATTGCTTCTGATTTAAATCTATCTCTAAAAACGAATCCAACTCTATTAAGCAATTCGTTGTAATATATTGCAAACGTAGTATTTATTTTTTTCATACACTTGCTTAAATCTAATATGTTCTTAATTTTTAATAAAAGATGCGCATGATTTCCCATAATACAATATGCAACTAATGAAATATCACACTCAGAAGAATATTTTTTTAAAAGTTTTATATATATTTTTTTGCACTCATCTTTTTCAAAAATATATTCTTTATTTATACCTTGAACCATAACATGATAGTACATAGCATCTAAATTTTTTCTTGCAATTCTTGCCATATTGCTTTACTTCCTTTTTTAATATTTGAATAATGGTCGATCCGACCGTGAATTTTAGATAAAATAAACATCTAGAATATTTATAATTTAAAACAAATAAAAAATAATGTCAATATCTTTAAAGAAATTACTTAGATTAATGCAAAGGTCCGTCCCTTTTTCTCAAAAATGAGAATTTTCCTCCGTCCCTTTTTCTCACTTTTATCGACCAATTTCTAGGTGTATCTGTGTAAAATTGGTCGATAACTTGACTTTTTTTCAATTTTTGCTATAATAATACTTGATGGAGGTGCATATATTTATGGAATTTTATAGAAGAGAAAACTACTTAAAGAGAATTCGAAACTTTTATAATGATAGCAATATTATAAAAGTAATTACTGGTATAAGAAGATGTGGAAAATCTTCTCTACTAAAATCAATCATAGAAGAATTAAAAGAAAATGGTGTTCAAGAAAAAGATATTATTTCTATAGAATTAGATAAAAAAGAATTCATAAAAATTTCAACCCCTAAACAACTCGAACAAGAAATAGATAAAAGAATAATAGATGATGATTTTAAATATTTATTTATTGATGAAATAGAAAATGTAAAAAATTTCGAGCCTATTATAAATGCATATAGAGAAGAAGGCAATATATCTATATTTATAACTGGATCTAATTCATATTTACTAAGTGGAGAATTAATAACTAAATTAACTGGCAGATATATTGAATTTGAAATAATGCCTCTAAATTTCTACGAATATATCGACATGAAAAAATTTTTAAATAAAGAAATAAATTCTAATGTTTATATAGAGTTTGAAGAATTTATTAAAAACGGTGGTTTTCCTGGCGCTTTATATTATGATAATCTAGAAGATAAAATCACATATATATCAAGTGTCGTTCAACAAATTTTTGAAAAAGATATAAAAACAAATAATAAAATAAAAGATGTTGCACTGTTTGAAGTAATAGAAAAATTTGTTATAAATAATTTTGGAAGTGTAATCTCAATAAGCAGTATCTATAATTACTTAGATTTTAAAGAACGCATAAAAGTCGATAGACGAACAATTAAAAGATATATTGATATATTAGAAAAAGCTAAAATCATTTACTCCTGCGATTTGTTTGATATAAAATCTAAAACAGTTTTAAAAGGAGAAAAAAAATATTATTTGGCCGATTTTAGTATTTATTATACTCTTAATACTGATAATAGAATAAACTATGGACCAATGCTTGAAAATATAGTATATAATTATTTAAAAAGTAAAAATTATGCTTTAAGTGTTGGAAAGATAGGAAAATTAGAATGTGATTTTATTGCAAGAAAAGACTTTGATAAATACTTTTATATCCAAGTTTCTAAAACTATAGCTGACGAAAAAGTGGAAGAAAGAGAATATAAGCCATTTTATGAAATCAAAAATATGTATCCAAGATATCTATTCACATCAGACATCCTTTTGCATCAAAGAGATGGTGTGATAAATGTAAATATTGCAGATTTTATATATAATAACAAAGAGTTATAAATTCTATGTTGTTGATTAATACATTAAGTTATTAACCATTTTGAGAAAAGGTTACTCAAAAATGGTTAATAACTTTTTTATTTGCCTGTGAATTTTAGATAAAATAAGCATCTAGAATATTTATATATTTAAAACAAATAAAAATAATGTCAATATCTTTAAAGAAATTACTTAGATTAATCTGCAAAGGCCCGTCCCTTTTTCTCACAATATATATTTAGTACATTAAATCGGATTAATATGTGACAAAAATTTTACATTTCCAATATCATTAACATATATATCTAACCGATTTCTATATTAATTGTTTTTTATATCTTTTATATGCAATTCAATATCTTCTGCTCTAGGTAATTGAGATTGTAAATATTCAGGCATATCTTCTAGCAGTTTATATTCACTAACCCCAATAGGCTTATTTATATCTTTCAAAGCATATTCTGCTGTAAAATTATCTTTACCTTTGCATAGTAACAATCCGATAGTTGTATTATCGTTTTCATCCTTTATCAAATCATCTACTGCAGATAAATAAAAATTAAGTTGACCTACATCTGTTGGTTCAAATTCTCTTGCTTTCAATTCAACTACTATGTAACATTTTAATTTTAAATGATAAAAAAGCAAATCTATAAAATATTCTTTTCCTCCAATTTCTAGTTTATATTCACTTCCAACAAATGAAAATCCTATTCCTAACTCTATCAAAACATTTTTTATCTTATTTATCATTGCATTTTCTATTTCTAATTCTTTAACTTTTCCTTTTATAGAAATAAAATCAAATAAGTAAGGATCTTTCATAGTTTGAATTGCTAAATCACTTTGCATGCTAGGCAATGTTAAATCAAAATTTGTTACTTTCTCTGCTAATGCTTGTCTTTTATAAACGTTTCCTTCAATTTGCATTTTCAACATATTTGAAGACCAACCGTTTTGCACAATTTCATTTATATACCATTTTCTTTCTTCAATATCTTCTATTTTATCCATTAAAATAATATTGTGATACCATGTAATTTGTGCAAGAACCTCTTGCACAAATTCAAAATTTGGATATTCTTCTGCAAATTTTCTCATATACTTTAAGTTTCTTACTGAAAATCCTTTTATTTCAGGAAATTCTAATTTTAAATCCATTGACAAATTATCTATAAATTTATTTCCCCAATGGCTATTCTCCAAAATAATTTTTCCAATATGCCAATACATAAACATTAATTCTTTATTAACTGCATAAATTGCTTTATATTGAGCATTCAATACTTCTTGCTTAATATTTTCTAATAATGATTTATACTTATTAATATCTATTTTGCTATCCATTTTACCTTCTTTCTTATTCATGTTCACTTTCGTCTTGTTCAATTGTTGCATCACGCAGAATCTCTTGATATTGTCTTTCTGCCTCTTTTATAGCTTCATTATGTTCAATTGCATATTTTAGTTTTTCTTCATCATGTCTACTAAGAAAATGCAACCACATCTCCAACTTTGGCATTTGTTCCATATTATCACCACCTTTTGACTCTTAAATATTCGTTTTAATTATTAAAATAAAAAAAGAGATGAAGCTTCATTTGGGTACAAAACTCCTAGGTCCTTTGTATTTGGTCCTGAAGTTATTCCCCTAAAACACTTCATCTCAATCTTTATTTGTATAAATATTACTAAAACGCATCTTGTTTGTCAAGATATTCTTCTGTATCTTTAAAGAATTTAAGATTAATCCACAAAGGTCCGTCCCTTTTTCTCAAAAATGAGATTTTTCCTCCGTCCCTTTTTCTCACCGTCCCTTTTTCTCAAAAATGAGATTTTTCCTCCGTCCCTTTTTCTCACAAAAAGAGACCACCCTTTAGGTAGTCTCTCAAGTTTATTGATTTATAAATTAGTTACAATCTTCAACTGCACCTGTGTCACCAGCTATTAAGTGAGCTGCAATTTTAGCTGCTCTTTCATGTTGATCTTTTGTTAAGTCATCTGATGTCATATCAATTACACCATTTTGATATAAATCTGCTGTGAAATATGTTTTACCACCAGATACGAAACCTGTAGCATTAAATACTTTACCATCTTCTGTTACATACCAAGCTTTATTTGTTTCTCTAACTTTTGGTAATGCTAAACCTAATCCGCCTTCACTTGTTTTCTTTTCTGCATGAGAAGGTATAATGTTTTGGCAAACTGCTGTTGAATCACCTGAATTTGGACCACTACCTATTGTTGTCATTGAACCAAATTGTCCACAGTCTGTTCCTGTAGCTAATCTGTAGTAAATTTGCTCTGTGTTTCTTGTTTTACCTTCTGTAGCAAACTCTGTAGAAACACCTGTTAATTGGTCTACGATAGCTGAGCTAACGTTTGAAACTTGTTGACCGAAGTTAGCAAGTTGGGCTCTTTCTGGTGTATCCATACCACTAAAAATAACGATAGCTGCTAAGATGATTATTACGATGATTGTAATAATCAATGAAATTAAAGAAATACCTTGATTTTTCATAATAAAAATCCTCCTTAAAAATTTGTTTTTTGTCTAGAGTTTTACTCTAGCTTTGCTCGTCCTCTGAGTAGGTAAACTCTAGACGGCAGTAGTTTATTTTAGCTAGAATTTAAATTAAACTTAAAACTCGCGCTTACTTTTTAAGTTTAACTTAAATGTCCGACCTAAAATCACTTTACATTCTTGATTATACAGAACTGTTTCTAAAATAGCAATACTTTTTTTGATTAAATTAATGTTACTCAATTATTACAAATATGTAACATTTACTTATGTTTACAAGCTATATTTTACATTCCGTATGCATCAAATAAGAAGTTACCCATATATACTTCCATGATTGGTTTTAATACGACAATCATAAATGCTACAAGTACAACACCTGCGATAGCCATAGATACCTGTGGTATAACAGCCATAATTTTTGACATTGTTATTTCGATATCATCTGCTATGTATTCCGTAATCTTTCCCATCATCATCTTAATATCTGTTTCCATACCTATTTTTAACATCTCTATTATCATCGTCGGCATGAATTTATATGCTTCAAACGGTTCAACCCAAGATAAACCTTGTGCCAAGTTACTTTGGGCTGCCTCAACCATCGCTAGGAACATATTGTTTTTTACAACTGATTTACTAACTTCCATAGAGTCATCCAGTTTTGCATTGTTTTCTAGGTTTAGCTGCATAGCACGAAGAAATTTTTGCAAATCTAGTCTTATCATAAGTTGCCCAAATATTGGCATTGTGTATTTAAATTTATCCATTAAGAATCTTCCACTTGGTGTATTTATCCAAGTAATAAATCCAACTACTATTCCTGCTATTATACCAACGGATACATACCAGTACTTTGCTATCATCTTCATGAAATTTGAAACTGCAAGTGTCGCCGCAGGAATTTGATCTTCTACCCCTAATTCTTTATATAAGTTTTCCATTACCGGCAATCCCCAAACAATAGCTACGATAGTCATAATTATAAGTGCACCAATCATAATTATTGGCTGCGTTACTGCTTTTTTAACCTGTCTTTTCATCGTTTTAGAATCTTCTAGTGAGCTTAAAGCCTGTGACAAAGATTCTGCAAGCGAGTCTGACATCTCACCAACTTTTATAATGCTTACATAAAGCATTGGAAATACCTTAGGATAATGTTCCATTGTTGTATATATGTATTCACCAGCTTCAATACCATTTAGTATATCTGCGATAATATCTTGCAAGGCAGGATTTTCAGTGTTTTCAAGTATTGTCGTTAGAGCTCTAACATTATTAAAACCAGCTCTTTTTAAAAGGTGAAAGTTTTGTGTGAATGCCATTACTTCTTCGGTCTTAACAGTACCTGTCAGTCCTAGATTTTTAATAAATGGTATTTCTACATCTTTTTTCAAGCCTTTCTTTTTATTTTTTTCCCTTTCTTGCTTTTCTCTAAGTTTTGTAACAGCTATCGCAGTTACTTGGTTTCTTTTATCTGATTTACCTGAATTTGCAAACAAGCCTTGTGCTTTTTTAACTGATATCGGTGTAAGTCCACTAGCCTTAAGTCTCTTCATTACATTTATTTCAGAAGTGTCATTTAGCTGGCTTCTTACTACTTTTCCGAGTTTTAGTTGCAGCTTTACAGTTATATACTGGCATTTTAGTTCTCCTTTCTTTTGTAAAACTTAAATCAAGTTATTAGAATGTTAATTTTCTTTTAACTTCATTTAATGTTGTATATCCGTTTGCAACTTTATTAAAAGCATCAACAATCAAAGGTCTATAACCCTCTCTAAATGCTGCCTCTCTTATCTCTGACAAAGGTCTATTTTCCATTATTAGCTCTTTTATTTCATCATTTACAGAGAATATTTCTATAGCTGCAATACGACTATAAAATCCTACGCCATTACACTTTTCACAACCAACTGGATCGTATGTATGTTTTCCTTCTAAATCAAATTTATAATCAAATCTTTTACCTATTGTTTCAAATATCTTCTTTTCTTCGTCATTAAAAGGTCTTTCTTTTGCACAATTTTTGCATACTCTTCTTACTAGTCTCTGTCCAATTGAACAAGCCAAAACACTTCCGATATCATAGTTTGATATGCCAAGTTTACGAAGTCTTGTTACGGCCTCTATACTATCTACGGTGTGCAATGTTGCCAAAACGAAGTGTCCTGTTTGTCCTGCTTGGATGGCAATTTCTGCTGTTTCTCCATCTCTGACCTCTCCGACAAGTATGATATCAGGGTCTTGTCTCAAGATAGTTCTAAGAGCATCAGCGAATGTTTCGTTTTTGCTAACTTCTATCTGGTTTAATCCTGCAAGCCTAATTTCTACGGGATCCTCGATAGTAGTAATATTTATTTCTGGTTTATTTAATAAGTTCATGGCACTATATAGAGTTGTTGTTTTACCTTCACCAGTAGGAGCTGTAATAAGGGTTATACAGTTTCTCTTATTAAAGCATTTTGCCATAATTTCATCATCACTAGGATATCCAAGTTCTGAAAGACCTTGAACGTTGGCATCTTTTTTCATAAGTCTTAGAACCATCTTTTCTCCATAGATATTTCTCTGTGAAGATACACGGATGTTGTAGTCTGAGTAAGCTATAATTCTACCATCTTGAGATGTTTGTTTTTCTTGGTGCATGTTTGAAATAGCTTTAAGTCTACCTATTATTTGATTTTGCTTCGCTTTATCTATACTTGTTACTTCGATAAGGTCACCATCGATTCTGAACCTAACTCTAAGTCTATCTTCCATCGGCTCAAAGTGAATATCACTCGCTCTTTTTACCATTGCTGATCTTATTATATTATCAACTAACTGTGTATTATCTTTTCCAAATGAATCATAGGCTTCTGGAGTATCAACACTTCTTTCAATATTTGCAACGATTTCATCTATCGTGCTTTCAAAAGTAACGTACTCCTCCATCGTTATACCTTTACTTAAAAGTATAAGTCTTATCATGTTCTTTGTATTTTTATCCGTAGGATCTGCGAAAGCAATTTTCAATTTATTGTTTTCAAATTCGAAAGGCATTACTTTATTTCTTTTTACTATATCCATTGAAAGATAATCAGTAAATTTAAATGTCATTGTCATAGGATCTATTAAAGCAGGTTTAACTCCACTTTGTTCAGCTATAACATCTAGTAATTCCTTATCTGGACATAACTTAAGCTGATGAAATGCCTCACCAATTTTCATTCCCGGATGTTCATTTTTATATTTTACAGCTTCATTTATATCCGCAGATTTAACAAGACCTCTTCTAACTAATTCTCCACCAAGAGGTGTTTTATTAGCTTGGTTTTCAAATAATGCCATTTTATTTCCTCCTCTTTTTTCTTATGCATTTACTACTTATACAAAATAATTTTATTACTTTTTATATACACAAGTCAACAATTTTTGACAAGTTCATTTATTTACCAAAATTGCTAAAAAATACTGTATTTCTAAACTTTAGCCGCCTGTTGATAAATGATAATGTGCACCTAATCCTTCTGCAATATTTGCAGCATTATTTATTTCTTCTGCGTAAGCATTTTGTATAGCTTCTATTGACTTTGTTTGTCTTATATATGCACTTGCACTTTTTCCATATAATAAAATTCCGTATAAGGAAAAAATAAGTATTGTAAAAAATGCAATCATTGTTAATGAACCTTTTTCTTTTTTCATGATTTGTACACTAGTTTGATTCTTAATCAAACTTTCCTCCTTTCAAATATTATCTACCAACTTTAAATGATTGTGATTTCTCTACTAAAACTTTTCCATACATATACTTAAGATTTAAAGACACAACATTTTTTTGTTCATCATAATCAAATTTAGCATCCAAAATATTTTCGCCAATTAAAACATCATTACGATATATTTCATATTGCATTCTTTCTGTTGCACGATTGCTGATATATTTTATATAATATCTTACATCATTGTCTAATCTTAGGCTCTCGTCTGAATAGTCCAAAGCTTCATTTGCAGACTTTACATCTGATATCAAAAAAGAATATATCTTAAGTGCTTCGTTTGAGATTTTTCCTCTATTTGTAACTTGTCCTATTTGTGAAGTATAGTTTGCAGATATGAAAGTAAATATAACTAAAACTATTACAAGAACTATTACATATATAGTTAAAGATGTAAGTGTAACTCCTCTTTTATTTTTCATTTCTTTACTCCTTTACTTCACAATTTTTAAAGACTTTAATTCTATATTGTACTTATCTGTACTAGTAGGTGTCCTTGTGTATTCAACATTTACTGTTACTAAAAAAACTTTATCATCATAAACTTTGTTTCCATTTTTTATTTTTTCTATTTTTACTCTCGCATTCATAAAGTTTTCTGAAAATCCAACATCGCTTACCGTTGTCTCTTCTGACTGCAAAACGTTTTCCATTTCTTTTATTGCAAAATCTAATGCTTCATTTCTTTGAAGTAATAATCTATAGTTAGTGAACGAAGCATTGATAAGTGAACCTGTACAAGCTAAAAATATTGTTATAACAGCTAGTCCTATTGCAATTTCTATAAGTGAATATCCTTTATTTGATTTCAAATTCATTTTATCAACCCCAAACTTTAATCAATTCTAATAAATCTTGTATGTATGGTGAAATTATAAGCACTATTATAGTTGCAATAGACAAATAATATCCCCAAGGAATTTCTTTATACTTATGTATTAAAAATCCTATAAATCCTATTATGGAAGATAAAGCTATTCCAAGTATTTGCACTGAAAATCCAAACATAAGACCAATTACTGATAAATATTTTATATCTCCATATCCTATAGGTGATTTTTCTTTATCCTTTAGTAAAGCCTCGATTAATTTATTTATAACGAAAAGTATTAAAGGTATTAAAATAGCTCCTATTATTTTGTCTGACATGTATGTTATTGCATTCCATAATGTATCATTAAAAGATACATCTTGAACTTTATTCATTCCAAAATACATTACTGTATTAAAAACGAAATATGCAATTGCAACACAAAACTCATATATAATTACACCATTTGGTATCTTATAATTTTCCTTATCTATTCCCGCAATAAT
>ERZ825670.1992-NODE-1992-length-20603-cov-4.922474_pt1 | contig 20603 bp, 22 predicted proteins | sample MGYA00519929_ERZ825670 | MGnify/ENA primary metagenome ERZ825670 (study PRJEB31778, sample SAMEA3449207) | human gut metagenome | biome: human gut; feature: human-associated habitat; material: faeces | place: United Kingdom | collected 2010/2012 ...
GCGACCTCATGGTCCCAAACCACGCGCGCTACCAACTGCGCTACGCCTCGATAAATATTTGTTTTTCAAATGCTTATATATAATAGCACATTTTAAGAACAAATTCAAGGCTTTTTTGAAAAAAAATCAAAATCTTTCAAAATTAATCTCTACGTTTTGCAAACAAAGACAAAATACGAAGAAAAATATTGATAAAATCTAAATACAATTCCATTGCACCATATATATACAATTTTTCACCTTCGCAAAAGCCAGCTTGTTGCATAATTTTAATTTTATTCATATCATAAATAGTCAAACCGAAGAAAATAAGTAAAATAGCCCAATCCAAAGCAATATCTAGCATAGTACTACCAACAAAAATATTAATAACAGTTAAAATAATACCAACTAGAAGAGCTGTAGTCAAAATTGTACCCCAATTTGAAATATCTTTATCAGTTTTATAGCCAATTAAAGATAAAATGCCGAATAATACAGCTGTTCCTGCAAAGGCATAGGTAATAGAACTCATTTCATAAGCAACAAAAATAACGGATAATGTAAGTCCATTTATAAATGCATAAGTAAAAAACAAAATTGTAACAGCTGCTGGTGAAAGTTTTTTAAATAATAAAGAAAAAATTATAACAACAGCGATTTCCGCGATAGCCAATGCAATATAACTACCATTATTAAGAATAGATACATATAACCCTGATTTATAAACATAGAAAGCTGTCAAGGCACTTGCAAGTAGACCTAAAAACATTCTAAAAAATGTATTTGTAAGGACTTGATTTGTATCTACAGTATGAATAGCATTATCATCATTGTATGTTTCCATAATATCACCACCTTCCTTAATATATGCAATAATTAATAAATTATAAAGATATTTTAAATATAAAAATAAAAAAAGTCAACAAAAAAATGGGACTAAAAAATCCCATTTCAAATCCCTTTATTCTTTATAAAATCAACAATAACTCCGCAGACAATAAACTCAACAGCAAATGTAAAACTAGACTTTATTAAAATTAAACCTAAATGATAAAAAAAACTAATACCTAAGAAAATATATATTAGTAAAATGCATATGGCTGATAGGCAAACTAAGCCAGAAAACAATAGTCCATACTTTATTATTTTATATGTATCTTTATCTAGGTTTTTGAGCTCTAAAAAAAATTTGTTCATAACTAACCTCCATTGGAGTGATAAAGCTCCATAAAATTAAAAATAATTTATCTTATAAATATCATAACATGAGAAAACGCGAAAATCAAAGGAAATAAATCCCAAAAGTTGTAATTCTATATAAAGTATGATATTATACTTAGGAAAAGGAAGCAAATAAAACGAGAGGAGATAGTACATGGCAAAAGCAAAAACAGTATTTGTATGCAGTGAATGTGGAAATGAATCACCCAAATGGCTAGGAAAGTGCCCAGCATGTAATAGTTGGAATACATTTTACGAACAAAAAATAGAAAAATATACAGAAACAAATAAAATTGAAAAAAAGATAAATAATACACCAAAACCGCTAAATAGTTATGTAGGACAAGAAGCAAATAGAACTTCTACTGGATATTTAGAATTAGATAGAGTTTTAGGTGGAGGTCTAGTAAAAGGTTCATTAATACTTCTTGGAGGAGAACCAGGGATAGGGAAATCAACGTTAATTTTACAATTATGTGAAAAGGTACAAGGAGATGGAAAAGTACTGTATGTATCTGGAGAGGAATCAGCTGAGCAAATAAAATTAAGAGCTGATAGATTAGAAGTAAAAAATGATGAGTTGATGTTTTTGGGAGAAACTGATATAGATATTGTAAAAGATGCAATTTCAGATATGAAGCCAAAACTCGTAATAATAGATTCTATCCAAACGATGTATTCAGATGAGATATCAGCAGCAGCAGGAAGTGTAAGTCAAGTAAGAGAAATTACTTCACAAATTATGAGAATATGTAAAGCACAACAAATAACAACGATAATTATTGGTCATGTAACTAAAGAGGGAAACATTGCAGGGCCTAGAGTATTAGAACATATGGTAGACACAGTTCTTTATTTAGAAGGAGAAAGATATAATACATATAGAATTTTGAGAGCTGTTAAAAATAGATTCGGGTCAACAAATGAAATTGGAATGTTTGAAATGAGGCAAGAAGGTATGTGTGAAGTTACAAATCCTTCTGATATATTAATAACTGAAAGAGAGGATAATCCATCAGGTTCATGTATTGTAGCAAGCATTGAAGGAACAAGACCAATACTTGTAGAAATACAAGCATTAACATCTCAGACTGTTTTTGGATTACCAAAAAGAACTGCAAATGGTTTTGATTATAATAGATTATCAGTATTAATGGCTGTTATTGAAAAAAGAGCGAGCTTATCTCTTGGAAATCAAGATGTTTATTTAAACATAGCAGGAGGCATGAAACTTTCAGAACCAGCAGTCGATTTAGGAATTATTGCAACAGTTGCATCAGCATATAGAAATATACCGATTCCACAATCAACAGTTGTAATGGGGGAAGTTGGCTTAACAGGAGAGGTAAGAAGAATTAATTTGATAGAAAAAAGGTTGAAAGAAGCAGAAAAATTAGGATTTAAAACATGTATAATTCCAGAAAATAATAAAAAGGGCTTGAAAGATGAGTATAAATTAGATATAATAGGGGTCAAGAATATAGGGGAAGCATTAAAAAGGTTAGGAATTAAATAAATTTACAGCATCAGAAAGGGATGATACTAATAATGACTTCAATTAAAGAAGACCCGATTGCGGAAATCTTGAAAAAAATTGCTCCAGGAACGCCAATAAGAGAAGGTTTAGACAATATATTAAAAGCAAAAACAGGTGCATTATTACTGATAACAGATAGACAAGAGGTTATCGAGGAAATAGTAGATGGAGGCTTTTTTATAAATGAGGATTACACATCATCAAAATTGTATGAATTAGCCAAGATGGATGGCGCAATAGTTTTAAGTGGAGACATGAAAAAAATATTATTTGCAAATGCGCAATTAATTCCATCATATCAAATTCCGACAGTTGAAACAGGAACAAGGCATAGAACTGCTGAAAGAACTGCTAAACAAACAGGCGAGCTAGTAATAAGCATATCGCAAAGAAGAAATATAATAACTGTATTTAAAGAAAATAATAGATATATATTAGAAGACACAGAAGCGGTATTAAACAAGGCTAATCAAGCTATACAAACTCTTGAAAAGTATAGAAAAGTATATGACAGTAAATTGAGCATTTTAAATGAATATGAGTTTAATGATATAGTAACACTTGACAATGTATTAACAGTAATACAAAGAGCAGAAATGGTAATGAAAATAGTAGAAGAAATCAAGAAAGAAATATATGAACTTGGTGATGATGGCAGATTAGTAAATATGCAACTAGAAGAATTGATTGGAGGAGTAGAGAAAGAAGAGCTTCAATTAATAAAAGACTATCAAGTAAATGAAATTCCAGCAGAGCAAATATTAGAACAATTATCAAAATTAGGACATGAAGATTTAATAAAAGAACAACTAATAGCTAAAAATCTAGGGTATGAAAGTTCAGAAAATTTTGAAGATCTGGCGGTATATCCTAAAGGATATAGAATACTAAATAAAGTACCGAGAATGCCAAATTCAATAGTAGAAAATTTAGTAAAATCATTTAAATCGTTTCAACATATATTAATCGCAGAAATAAGCGATTTAGATAATGTCGAGGGAATTGGAGAAGTAAGGGCTAAGACAATAAAACAGACATTAAAGAAAATGCAAGAACAATTCGCGTTTGACAATATATTGATATAAAATAAAAGAAAGGAAGAATAAAATGAAAAAAACATCAAACATTATTACAATAATAGTATTAATTTTAATAATAGCATTAATAGCAGGAGTATCTTATGGGTACTATAAAAAAGCAACAATGGAGGTAAAAAATCCAATAGTCACAATGGAAGTTCAAGATTTTGGAACAATAAAACTTGAATTATACCCAGAAATGGCGCCACAAACGGTTTCGAATTTTATTGCACTTGCACAAAATGGTTTTTATGATGGATTAAAATTCCATAGAGTAGTAGAAGGATTTATGATACAAGGTGGAGATTCAAATGGAGATGGAACAGGTTCTCCAAAATTAAGTGATTTAGGAATACAAGTAAGTGAAGATGAAGATAGAAACTATTGTATAAAAGGTGAATTTTTATCAAATGACTATACTAAAAATACATTAAAACATAAAGAAGGAGTAATATCAATGGCTAGAGCTGATTATACACAGCAATATTCACCATCACTAACAACAGAAAGCTATAATTCAGCAGGTTCTCAATTTTTTATAATGACAGCAGATAATTCTTCATTAGATGGAAACTATGCACCATTTGGAAAAGTAATAGAAGGAATGGATATTGTTCATAATATTGAAAAAGTTGAAGTAAAAGCTTCTAGCAGTGGAGATGAAACAAATACAGAATCAACAGAAGAAAGTACACAGACAGAAGTAAGCACACCTGTTAATGATGTAATAATCTCTAAAATTACAGTTGAAACATATGGGGGAGATTATGGAAAACCAGAAACACTAGAAACTTGGAACTATTATGATTGGGCTTATAAAACATATGGTATTGATTTAAGACAATATAGTAATAATTAGTTAATAAAAGAGGGTATCTTAAATAGAAACCCTCTTATTTTTATGCCATAGCGGCATTTAATTTTTTTGACAAACTAGATTTTTTTCTAGCAGCTGTGTTTTTAACAATTACACCTTTTGTGCAAGCTTGGTCAATTTTTTTAGTAGCTTCAGAAAATAGAACTTTAGCTTCTTCTAAATTGCCTGATTTTACAGCTTCTTCAAATTTCTTAACAGCTGATTTATATCCAGTTTTTATCATATTATTTTTTAATGTTTTCTTTTCAATAATTTTAACTCTCTTCTTTGCTGATTTGATATTTGGCATGAATGATGCACCTCCTCTTAGTAAATAATAAACTATAACGGAAATAATTATAACACAGAAGTTTTGATTTGACAAGACTTCTGATAAAAATTTTATAATAATGGTGATATAATATGTAAGTTTTGCGAAAAATCTTGCACTTAGAGAGATATTATGGTATATTAATAAAAACAGTCGAAGGCTGTTAGCATATGGAAGGTAAGTGATAAAATGATAGCAATAGGTAGTGATCATGGTGGATATAAGTTAAAAGAAGAGATAAAGAAATACTTAGAAGAAAAGGAAATTGAATATATTGATTGTGGAACATTTAATGAAGAAAATGTTAATTACCCAGAAATAGCGAAAGCGGTAGCATTAGAGATAGAAAATAAAGAATGTAATAAAGGAATTGTAGTATGTCGCTCAGGAATAGGCATGAGCATAGTAGCTAATAAATTCAAAGGAATAAGATGTGCCAAGTGTAATGACGAAGAAGAGGCCAAGTTTTCAAGAATGCATAATGATGCAAACATGTTAGCACTAGGGGCAGATTATATAGATACAAACAAAGCAATAAGAATTGTTAGAATGTGGATAGCTACAGAATTTCAAGGGGGAAGGCATGAAGAAAGAGTAAAAATGATAGAAGAAATAGAAAATGAGAATATGAAATAATGGAGGCCAAGTATAGATGTGGGGGAATATAGCAATAGCATTTATTTTAGCATTTATAGTATCATTTATGGCAACACCATATACTATAAAAATCGCTAAGAAAATTGGTGCAGTAGATGTACCAAAAGACAAAAGAAGAATGCATACTAAAAAGATGCCCAAATTTGGAGGACCAGCAGTAATATTGGGATTCTTAGTATCTATGGTTTATTTATTAGTAGTAATGAGTATCGAGAATAGTATAGATTTATTTGCAGAGCAAGAATATGGAAAGAAACTATTAGGAGTATTGCTTGGAATAGTAGCTATTTCAATTACTGGTGTTTTAGATGATACTAAAACACTTAAATGGTGGCAACAGCTCTTAGGACAATTTATTGCAGCAGTAATAGTAGTATCATTTGGTATAAAAATACAACACTTAGATATACCATTTTTATATAGAATAGGTTTAAATAATGTGTTTTCCACAATTATTACAATTATGTGGATAATAGGTGTCACAAATGCAATAAATTTAATTGATGGATTAGATGGATTATCATCAGGAATATCTTTAATATCTTGTATGTCATTATTAATAATATTTCTAATGAATGATTCCCCAATGATAGCAACAGTAATTGTTACTGCAATGAGTGGAGCTTTAGTTGGATTTTTGCCATATAACTTTTCACCTGCCAAAACATTTATAGGTGATACAGGTTCAAATTTTTTGGGATTTATGCTGGCAGTAGTATCAATTTTGGGTGTAGCCAAAACATATACAATAGCAGTAATTGTTTTACCAGTAATAGTTCTAGGATTACCAATATTTGATGTATTATTTGCTATTATCAGGAGAATTGCAAAAGGTAAATCAATAAAAGCAGTATTTAAGCCAGACAAAGGTCACTTACATCATAGATTAGTTGAAAAAGGTTTTACTCAAAGACAAGCAGTGTTGATTTTATATGGTTTAAGTGCTTCACTAGGAATGTTTGCGATAATTCTATTGGATAGCGGAATATGGAAAGCTTTATCATTTTTGCTTATGATAATTTCGGCCATTGCAATAGGATATAGAAATTTTATAAAAGAAAAGGAAAGTAAACCTAAAATGATAGATAATAAGTAAAAAAACAATTAAAATGTATTAGATAAGGAGAACTGTAAGTATGTTAAAAGAATTTAGAGAATTTGCATTAAAGGGTAATATAATGGATATGGCAATAGGTGTTGTAATAGGAGGAGCGTTTCAAAAAATAGTTAATTCTTTAGTGAATGATATAATAATGCCAGCAATATCAATACTTACAGGTAAAGTTGACTTTACAGATATGGTTTTAACAGTAGGAAATGCCTCAATCAAATATGGGAATTTTATAACAACAATAGTAGATTTTTTAATAATTGCATTTTCAATCTTTTTAGCTATAAAATATCTAAATAAATTAAACAAAATAAAAGAACTTGGAGAAGAGGTTGCAGTAAGATTTGATAAAAAAGGAAAAATAAAAAAACACAAAGAAGAGCAAAAAAAAGAAGAGCCAGAAACAAAGACTTGTCCTTATTGTTTATCAGAAATTAAATATCATGCTATAAGATGTCCACATTGTACAGCTGAATTGGAAAAAGAAAAGGTAAAGGAGTGAAATTAAATATGAAAGACCAAATTGTAAAGTTTTTAGCATATGATGGCAAAATATCAATAGCATGTATATCAACAACCAATTTAGTTGAAGAAGCAAGAAAAATTCATGATCTTAGTCCTCTTACTACTGCTGCATTAGGAAGAGTATTGACAATAACTGCTTTAATTGGTTCTGAAATGAAAAATAAAACTGATAAATTGACTATACAAGTAAAAGGAAATGGTCCTATAGGAAAAATGGTAGTAGTATCAAATAATATGCCACATATCAAAGCATATATTACAAATCCACACGCAGATTTACCATTAAATGAATTTAATAAATTAGATGTAGGTGGAGCAGTTGGGAATCAAGGATTTATAAATGTAATAAAAGATATTGGTTTAAAAGAACCATATATAGGAATAAGTCCGTTAACATCAGGAGAGATTGCAGAAGATTTTGCAAATTATTTCCAAACATCAGAACAGAGGCAAACTGCAGTGGCGTTGGGAGTTTTAGTAGATAAAAATGGTGTACGTTCTAGTGGCGGATACATAATTTCTCCAATGCCAGATGCGACACAAGAAGAAATATCAAAAGTTGAACAATCAATATTTAAAGCTGGAGCAATTTCTAAGATGTTAGATAATAATTTAAGCTTAAAAGAAATAGCTAAAAGGGTAACAGGAGATGAAAATGTAAAGATTATAGATACTTTAATAACTCCTGCATATAAATGTGAATGTAATAAAGAAAGGTTTGAAAATGGATTAATGACACTTGGAGAAGAACAACTAATAGAACTAATAAAAGAAGATGGAAAAGCAGAGATTCAATGTCAATTCTGTAATAAGAAATATAATTTTAATAAAGAAGAGTTAGAAAAAATTTTAACAAAAATAAAAAAATAAAAAGGGCAAAAACGGAACCGACCCCAAATTGCCCATTTATAAAAAGGAGAAGATAGAAATGGATAAAATATTAATATTTGGACACAAAAGTCCTGATACAGATTCAATCTGTTCAAGTTTAGTAATGGCAGATTTACAAAAAAAATTAGGAAAAGAAGATGTAATAGCTTGTAGACTAGGAGAAATAAATGAAGAGACAAAATATGCACTAAAACACATAGGGGTAGATGAACCTAAATACATAGAAGAAATTGAACAAGGACAACCAGTAATTTTAGTTGATCATAATGAGTTTTCACAATCAGTTAAAGGAATAGAAAATGCAAAAATTGTAGCAGTTGTGGATCATCACAGAATAAATAATTTTGAAACATCAGAACCATTATTTTATTATGCTCAACCAGTAGGTTGTACATCAACATTATTATTTGAATTATATAAATCAAATAATTTAGAAATAGAACCACAAATTGCAGGATTAATGCTAAGTGCAATAATATCAGACACATTATTATTAAAGTCACCAACAACAACTGAAAAAGATAAAAAAGTAGTTACAGAGTTAGCTAAGATTGCAAATATTGATATTGAAAAATATGGGCTAGAAATGTTAAAGGCTGGGACAGACTTAGATAGGTATACAGAGGAAGAATTAATACATTTAGATGCTAAAAAAATTGAGAAAGAAGATATAAAATATGTTATAGCACAAGTAAATACTGTAAGTATTCCAGATGTATTAAAAAGAAAAGAGAAAATTGAACAAGAAATAAATAAAGAAATCTTAGCAAAAGGATTGAGTTTATTCGTATTTGTTATAACAGATATAATAAATAGCAACTCTGAAGCGATTGTTTTAGGAGATAGAACAGATGCAATTTCAAATACCTATGAAATAAAAAATAATATTGCAATTATGCCAGGAGTAGTTTCTAGGAAAAAACAAATATTACCATTAGTAGAAAAGAACATGTAACGCAATAGATACACAGTTGTATTATAAAAATATAGCTGTGTATCTATTATTATTCAAATTATTAAGAATATGGTTTTAAAGTAAAAAAACTTGAAATTATGTTGACTTTATGATATAATCTTTTTTAAAGTATTAGAAAGAGAAAGGTGTTGTAATGAAAAGAGTAAGTGTAGTTATACCAGCTTTTAATGAAGAAAAAGATATAGCAATAGTAATAAATATAGCTAAAAAATGTGAATATGTGGAAGAAATAATAGTAGTGGACAACCTAAGTACTGATAAAACAGAAGAAATAGCATTAAAAGAGGGGGCGAAAATAGTTAAGTGCCACAATCAGGGAAAAGGATATGCTATGGAAGATGGAATGAAAGAAGTTAAAGGAGATATTGTAGTATTTTTGGATGCTGATATTTCAAGCTATACAGAAGATGTAATATATAGGTTAATTAAACCGATAATCGAAGAGGACAAGGATTTTGTAAAAGCTACATTTGAAAGAGATGGCGGAAGAGTCACTGAATTAGTTGCAAAGCCATTGTTAAAATTATTATTTCCAGATTTTCAAGGATATTCACAACCACTAAGTGGAATGATTGCTGGTAAAAAAGAAATATTTGATAAAATTGAATTTGAAAAAGACTATGGAGTAGATATAGGAATCTTGCTTGATGTAGTTAATATGGGATATAGTACTAAAGAAGTAATGATAGGAAAACTAGAAAATAACTCAAAAGATTGGAAAGCATTAGAAAAAATGTCTACAGAGGTAATGAGAGCTATATTAAAAAGAAAAAAGATGATAATGTAAATATTAGAGAGGGGAAGGATGTATGGAAATATATGTAGTAAGACATGGGCAAACAGACTATAATATCAAACAAGTTTTTCAAGGACACATAGATATTCCATTAAATGAAACAGGTAAAAAACAGGCTCAAGAAATAGCATTAAGATTTAAAGACATAGATATAGATATGATATTAGTGTCTCCATTGCAAAGAACTATTCAAACTGCAGAGTATATTAGTCAAGTTACAGATATTCCAATTACAGTTGAGGAGCGTATTATAGAAAGATCTTTTGGAGATATGGAAGGACATCAAAATAGAGAAAACTGGAACATAAAAATGATGTTAGATTATAATAAAAACTATAATATAGAAAATATTGAACCAATACAATCACTATTTAAGAGAATATATAATTTTTTAGATGAAATTACAGAAAAGTATAAAGATAAAAAGATTGTATTAGTAACACATGGGGCTGTTTCGCAGCCAATAGAATGTTATTTTAATGGAATGCCAGAGACTATGGATTTTGAGCATTTAGAAAAACTAACGTTAAAAAATTGTGAAGTGCGAATATACAATGACAAGAAAAATAAAAGCGAATATAAAAAGGGGTAAGGATTAATATATGAATAAAAGAATACTTTTTTATTATAAACTATTTTTTTCAGGAGGTACAGAACATAGTATATTAAAATTAATAAAAAAATTATATCAGAATTTTGATATAATTGTTGCTTATGATGAAGAAAAATCAACAGATGATGTTTTGAAAGAAATTGCAAAATATGCCGAAGTAGTTAATTTGAATAAAATTGATTTTATTACAGTAGACAAATGTATAATATGTTATCATCCTAGGCAGGAAACTTTTGCTAAATTTGGTAAAAAAGTAAGAGCAGAGCATTATTATTTTTGGGGACATATATTATTATTTGAAACATATCCTGATTTAACCTTTCCTGAAGATTTGATAGAAAAGATAGAAAAGTATATTTGTGTAAGTGAAAGTGTAAAAAGAGACATTATTTTAAAATATCCAAAATTAGAGAATAAATGTGAAGTAATAGATAATTATTTGGATGTAAAAGAAATTATAGAAAAATCAGATGAATCAATACAATTTAAAATCGACAAAAGGAGATTAAATATAGTTACTGTTGCTCGTATCGCTAAAGATAAAGGGTTTAAAAGAATGAAATGGTTATGTGATGCATTTGAAAAGAAAAATATATTATATGATTGGTTTGTATTAGGAACAGCATTTAAAAAAGAAACTTCAGAAGAAATACAAAGTTGGTTTAAAGGAAATGAACATATTCATTTTTTAGGGTATAGAGAAAATGTTTTTCCTTATATTAAAAATATGGATTATTTAGTTTTATTAACAGATAGAGAGGCATGTTGTTTAGTGATTTCAGAAGCTCTTATTCTAGGAGTACCTTGTATTGTTTCTAATTTTTATGGGGTTGAAAAACAGATTAAAGACCAAATAAATGGAATAATATTAGATATGAATAATATTAATGAGAGTTATGAAAATAGGATAAATGACATCATTTCGTTAAAAGAAGTATTAAAAGAAAATGTTGAAAAACAGGATTATGACAGAGAAAAAATCATTGAATATTGGAAGAAACTTCTTGAATCATAATTAAGAAAAAGATTTATGAAAAAAGTCAAAAATAATTGACTTTTTTTAAATTTAAGTATATACTTTTATGCATAAAGAATAAAATATAAAGAGGTCAGTTTGGACTTCAAGAAATGGATAGAATATGAAAGTTAAAGAATTAGCAATAATGGTACTAATGATAACAATAATGGGAATATTGAGCATAAAGGTAGAAGCAACAACTGGAAAAATAAATTCTGAAACAGTAAGACTAAGAAAAGAGCCAAACACAAACTCAACAATATTAGAACAATTAGATAAAAATAAAGAAGTAGAAATATTAGAACAAGAAAATGGTTGGTACAAAATAAAGACAAAAATAAATGGAGAAACAATAACTGGGTATGTAAGTGAAACTCTTGTTAATGTAGAGGAAGACAAAAAAAATACTCAAAGTCAAAAAGAAACTCCAGCAGAGACAACTTCAGAAAACAATACAGCAGAGGATTCAGCAGACACAACTACTGAAACTAATATAGAAGCAACTCAAGATTTGCAACAAGTTGATGTTGAACCAACAACGAAGACGGTGGAAACAACAACAGAAATAAAAGAAGATGAAAAATATGTACTTGAAAAAGAAACAATAATAAAAGCATTACCACTTGTGAATTCAAGAACTAGAGCAACTATAAGTGGGGATATAAAAGTTATAGAAGTACTAAATGATTGGTGTAGAGTTGAGAATGATAAAGAAATAGGCTGGGTAAGAATTGGATTGTTAAAGACAACAACTAATGAAGAGAATGTTAGAGAACCACAACAACAGATAACAGATGAAAAAACACAGGAGATATCAACTAAAAATGATGAGCAAAAACAACAAACTACTTCTAATGAAGAACAAACTCAAAATGAGAAAATAACAAACATAAATAAATCAGGATATGTAAATGCAGAGGGATTAATAGTAAGAAAAGAGCCAACAACATCAAGTGACGAAATTGATAGTTTATCAAGAAATGATAAGGTAGAAATAATAGGAAAAGTTGATGGATGGTATCAAATTAATCTTAATGGAAAAAAAGGATATGTATCATCAAAATACATTTCTGATACTAAAACTATAGAAACAACATCAAGAGGTGGTAATTCAATAAAGGCAGAGAATATTACACCTATGGAAGGACAAGAGACAACAGAAACTGAAGAAACATCTAAACCTACAGATACAGAAACAACTGAAAAAACAGCTGTAGTAGAATATGCAAAACAATATTTAGGATATAGATATGTGCCAGGGGGAGGAACACCATCAACAGGTTTTGATTGTTCAGGATTTACGTCATATGTATATAAACATTTTGGAATATCATTAAGTAGAACATCAAAAGATCAAGCAAAAAATGGAACTGCGGTAGAGAAGAATAATTTGCAGTTAGGAGATATATTGATATTTAACAATACAGCCAATACTGCAATAGGTCATGTTGGAATATATATTGGAGACAACAATTTTATACATGCGTCAAATCCAAGTGAAGGTGTAAAAATAACATCATTATCATCAAGTTATTATAAATCAAGATATGTAGGAGCAAGGAGAGTAATTTAATTGAATAGACCAATTTTTATAATAGTGATTGGTTATGCTATAGGTATATTATGGGGGCTATACTTGAAAATAAGTATAGTTCCATTTTATTTTTTACTATTAGCAACATATATTATAGTCAAATTTCCATATCATCAAAAGAAATTTAGAATGTTTTCAATCAAAAGATATTTTAGATATATCAAATTAATAGTTAAATTAAATATCATTTTAACAATAGTCATATCATCATTTATTTCAAATACTATAGTCAAATTTAATAATAATAAATATGAAAATTTATACAAAGATATAAATGAAATATCTTTGACTGCTATTGTAACTAGCAATAAAAAGGAAGAAGAATATTACAATAGATATAAAATACATATAAATGAAGGTAAATTAAAAAATACAAATTTATATATTAATGTTAGTAAAAATAAAAAGATAGAATATGGGGATAAAGTTGCAATAAAAGGGACATTTATAGAACCATCAAAGAAAAGAAATTACAAAGGATTTGATTATAAAGAATATTTAAAAACATTAAAAATATATGGAACAGTAAAAATTAAAGAGATTGAAGTACTGGAAACGAACAAAGCAAATTTGCTAATGCAGACCTCAAATAAAATTTTTTTAAAGATTAAAGACAATATAAAAAATACATACAGTGAGAAGATGTCTAAAATTATAATGGGAATAATGTTAGGATATACAGATGAAATAGATGACAACACAAAGCTAGACTTTTCGAATAGCAATATCTCACATGTACTTGCCATCTCAGGAATGCATATTTCCTATATTATAATGGTAGTTACAACTACAACTCAAAAACTTATAGGAAAAAGAAAAAGCAAAATTATTGCAAGTATAGTTTTAATAATTTATATGTTTATTACTGGATTTAGTGTATCTGTTGTAAGAGCAAGTATAATGGGAATTCTAACATGTATGTCATTTGTTGTATATAGAAAGAGTGATACACTGAATAATATTTCAATTTCTGTTCTAATAACTCTAATAAATAATCCATATAGTATTACGGGAATAAGTTTTTTGTTAACATATGGTGGAACATTGGGGATAATTTATTTTAAATCTACTGTAGAAAGAATTATAAAAAATATAAAAATAAGAAATAGAAAATGGAAATATATATTTATTAAAATTCAAAAGAAATGTGAAAGTATAATAAAAATAGTTTCAGTATCAATTTCGGCACAAATTGTAATTGGTCCAATAATGGCATTAAATTTCAATTCAGTAGGAATAGGGTTTTTGTTAACAAATTTATTGCTAAGTTATATAATTGGAATAATTGTAATAGGTGGATTTATTCAAATCTTAATATCTATGATTTCACTAGATGCAAGTACTGTAATTGCTAAGCTGATAGAGATTCCTGTTTATGGAGTAATTTTAATTTCAAAAATTAATTTCGGTAATTTAAAGGTTGTAACGCCAGATTTTTATCAATTAACTTTATATTATATAATAATTTGTGTTTTTAGATATTTATATAATATATTTCATGCTAAAAATTGTAATCCAACACAAAAAAGAATTAAAAATATAATATATTTAGTTAAATATAAACTTAGACCATATTTATCTAAATGTGTAGTTATATTAATAATTGTAGCTATTACGGTATTTTTTATTAATAAAATTCCGTACAATTTAAAAATTTATTTTATAGATGTAGGACAAGGGGATAGCACATTAATAATAGCTCCTAATCATAAAACAATTTTGATTGATGGAGGTGGAAGTGCTACATATGATGTAGGAAAAAATACATTAATTCCATATTTATTAGCTAGAAAGATAAGAAAAATAGATTATGTTATAATTAGTCATTTTGATCAAGATCATATTCGGACGGAGTCTTAAGTATTTTAGAAGAAATAAATGTAAAAAAAATAATTATTGGAAAACAAGGAGATAGTAAAGAACAATATGATAAATTATTAGAAATTTCTAAAAAGAAGATGATTCCAATAATAGTAGTAGAAAAAGGAGATATCATAAATATAGAGAGGGATTTAAAAATCAGAATTTTGTTTCCAACAAATGAATTAATTGAAGAAAATGTTTTAAATAATAATTCTGTTGTTGCAAAACTAGAATATAAAAAATTTTCTATGCTATTTACAGGAGATATTGAGAAAATTGCAGAGGAGAAATTATTGAAAAACATAAGCAATAACTTGTTAAAGACTGATATATTAAAAGTTGCACATCATGGTTCTAAGACGTCATCAATACAGGAGTTTGTAAAAAAAGTACAACCTAAAATAGCACTTATAGGTGTGGGAAAAAATAATAAATTTAAACATCCAGACTCTGAGGTTTTGAATAGATTACAACAATTAGGAACAATAATTTATAGGACTGATGTGAATGGAGAAATAAGTATTAAAGTTGATAGAAAAGGAAGAATAGATATAAAAAAATTTTTGGACTGATTATTTAACATAATTAGTCTTTTTTGTATAGAAATTACATTTAGAGTAAATAATAAAATAAAAGTAAATTATATTTTGAGGAAGGATGTGATTTGATATGAGGAATAGTATAAAAATAATAATATCAATTATATTATCAATAATTATCATAGCAATTATCACTAATATAATAATATATAATAAAAAAGATGGAAATAAGATTCCAGAATCAAATACTTATGTATCAGAAGTAATAGAAGATGAGTGTACAGAAGAGTATATAAATGAGCAGAATACAACGACTGTAGTTTCAACAGAAGAAAAAGTTGCAGCAAATGCAATATTAATTTTAAAAAAATATTATACTAAATGTGAGCATACTGTAAACGAATATGTAGAGCTACCACAAGAACTTGTAAATATGACTAAAAAGGACGTAGAGGCATATTATTCTGATTGGAAGGTAATTGGTTTTGAACAAGGAAAAATAACGCTATATAAGGAATTTGACGATACATGTGGAGAACATTTTAAATTAAAAATTGAAGATGGAAAAGTTGTTGTTTATATTGTAAATAAGGATGGAACTGAAAGTATCTATGAAAAAACAAGTATTCCTAGCGAATATCTGACTGAAACTGATTTAATTAATATGCAAAATGGATTGGAAATCTACGGAAAAGAAGAACTTAATCAAATAATAGAAGATTTTGAATAAATAAAACTCCCTTTAATAGGGGAGTTTTGAATTTATCTTTGTTGTGGATTTTGTTTTAATTTTTTCTCTACAGCTTTTGTCTTTTTCATATTAGTTTCTTCTAATTCATTTAGTGCGTCATTTACAATATCATATTTTAAACTATCTTTAAAGAGACTATTATTCTGACTTTGATTATTATTATTTAGAGTTTGGGGTTGTCCACTTGGTAGTGTCTTTGGTTTCTTGTTTTCTGCTCTTTTTTCTTTCCAATTTTTAAACCTTTGGATAAATTGATACCATTTTGTTTTCTGCTCAGGAGGTTCAGGTTTTGATGGGGGTTGCTTTATAGGTGAAGGCTGTGGTGCGTTTGTGGGTTTAACAGAGTGTGCTAGCACTTTTGGTGCAATAGTACAATGATTAATAGATTTTTCATAACCTTTAATTTGTCTGTTTAATTTGGATATATCTTTGTTTATTGTAGTATCAAGGTCTAGTTCACCTTTCCCGTTTATCACAGGAGAGTGGCTTGTTAAACTATCAATATCTTTTTCTGTTATATTTAAATTGTTTTTTTGTATATAATCCATTAGAGATTGTTTATTAGTTGCAAGTTTTTCGCGCATTTCCTGGATGCCAATGAGTATATCTCTATTATCTTCATCTGGAGACAAAGAATTAAGTTTTTCTTTTAAACTCTTAATTGCATCTTTTGCACTAAATATTCCCTTTAAGTTATTTCCTAAAGTTGGATGATCAGTTACTAATTGCTTTAATGATAATAATCTATCTTTATTGCCTATAACTTCTTCTTTTTCTTGTTTTAATTTTGCTAGTTTTCTATTGTATCTTTTTGTCATTATTTGTTGAAGATGTTTTAGCATTTCAGGATTATTTTGAATCTCTGCCATTTTTACGTTTATTTTGATTTTTATTTGTTCTAGTTCATCTTTTTTTTGTAATAAATTGTTTTTTGCTTCATTTAAATTTTTATTTATTGCTTCTAAATGCTCTTCAATTGGTGAAACATCTAATCCATTTCTTTTACCTTCTTTTACTTTTCCAACATATATATCTTTGTCATCTGCTAAATCATTAACTTTTTGTTCTAGAACTTTAATATCTTCAGCGAATTGTGTTAAGCTACTTTTTAATTGTGTATATTCTGTATTTATTTGTTCCAAATTCATTTATATATTCCTCCTTATTTTTTATTTTTTAAGAATTTAGTGATGTTTCACAAATTTCTAATATATCATCAATTTTATTTATTAGGTCGTCTACTTCTATTTTTAATTCTACAAAATCTTCCAATGGCAAATTTTGTAATAATTCTTCTGATACATCTAATCTTTTTTTATCCATAAACGTTCTCCTTTCAAATAATATACATTTTTCCTGTATATAATGATAACATATTTTTAAGGAAAAAACAAGTAAAAAGAAACAATTTTGACATTTTTTTTATATTAATTGTATTTTAAAAGCCATTGTGTTAAAATAAAAAAAACAATATAATGGAGTTAATATGGAAATAGAAGAATTATCAATAAAAGAAAAAATAGGACAAATGGTAATGATAGGCATAGACACTAATTATATAACAGACAGAATAAAAAACATGATAAGAAATTACAAAATTGGAGGGATAATATTATATAGAAGAAACTTTGCAACCTATCAAGACATGTTAAATTTAATTAGAGAATTAAAATACTTAAATAAAGAAAACAAAATACCATTATTTATAGCAATAGACCAAGAGGGCGGACGAGTAAATAGAATGCCTAGAGAGATAAAAAATTTGCCACCAGCTAATAAGGTTGCAGAGGTTGGAGGAGAGGTGTTAACAAGAAAAGCAGCACAGATTACAGGGGAAGTACTTAATAAATCAGGCTATAATTTGAATTTCGCACCAGTATTGGACGTAAAAAGATTTAATGATAAACATGGAATAGGAGATAGATGTTTTGGAGATGATATAGAGGAAATTGCGAGATGTGGAATTGCTGTAATGGAAGAACTGCAAAAACAAGGAGTAATTTCTGTTATAAAACATTTTCCAGGTCATGGTGCAACAAACCAAGATTCTCATTATATGTTACCAATAATAAATAAGAAAATAGAAATATTAGAAAAAGAAGACATGTACCCATTTGAACAAGCAATAAAAAATGGTGCAGATGCAATATTAGTTGGTCACTTATTAATAAAAAATATTACTGGAATATATCCAGCATCATTATCAAGAAAATTCATAACAAAATATTTAAGGAGAAAATATAGATATAAGGGTTTAATAATAACAGATGATTTAAAGATGAGAGCTATAAAGTTTTTATATGGACCTAGTTTAGCTGTAAAAAAGGCATTTGAGGCTGGAAATGATGTAATAGTTTTTAGATTTAACAAAGATGAAGAACAAAAGGTTTTAGATAGAATTATAAATTTAACAACAACAGGAAAAATAAAAGAGAGCAGAATAAATAGAAGTGTAAAAAGAATTATAGAAATAAAACAAAAACATGGAATTTCAGATACAAAAGAATTTTGTGGAGTAGATATTGATAAAATAAATGAGAGAATTGAAAATATAAGAGAAGAATGTGAAATTGAATTGAAAAAAAATAAAGAGATCATATTCCGAAATCGAAAATGGGCCAGCATTAAGACCTGCTGCGAATTTTATGATTTAAACGAAGATTCTGTCAAGACCGATATGTGGAATCGAAAATGCACACCACAGGAAGCGATTGAACGGGCAATAGAATGGAAAAAAGCACATGAAATCACATATCATGGTGTGAAATACCCATCACTGCCTCAATGTTGTGAAGACCTGGGAATAAATCCTATATCCGTACGTTTGTATATGGAAAAGAATGGGGTTTCTTCTACACGTGCGATTACACATTATATCAAATCTAAAGAGAAAAGAGCCTTTGAATTCCGTGGAAAAGAATACAAAAATTTTACGGAATGTTGTCTTGCGTATGGATTAAAGCCAAAGTCAGTAAGTTCAGCAGTATTTAAAGCGAAACGTCCTCACGCGGATGTTATGGAAGAAATTATCTCTCATATGGAAGGTTGTATGCCAAAAGAAGTAACGAAAAAAGAAGAAATTCCTGAAAATCAGGTGATGTCTAAAGAAAGGCATCGTGCGAAAGAGGCTTTTTTTTATGAGGGAAATAAATATATCTCACTTGGACAATGTTGTGAATTCTATGGAATTAATGAATCTAGTGTACGCAGTAGAGCTTGGCGAAAAAAGTGTACATGGGAAGAAGCTGTGAAATATTATATTCAAAAAAAGGAAACAGAAACACCGAAAATGCAATTCTTTTATAAAGGGAAAAAGTATAAAAGTGTTTCAGCATGTTGTGCTGAATACGGCGTTAATGCTTCCAGTGTGCGTAACCGTGCCAAAACAACAGAATGCAGCATTGAAGAATCTTTGGATCATTTCATAAAGAAAGCCAGAATGGAAATACAGCCGTCGGTATTTATTTTTAGAGACAAAACCTATAGGTCTTTGGAAGAATGCTGTCTGGAATATGGAGTCAACGCTGACAGTGTATCTTCAAGAAAATATAGATTGAATTGTACTATGGAAGAATCATTGGAGCATTTTATTGAAAATAAAGATATGATTGCCGAAAGAATACAAAAATTTACATTTAAAGGAATAGAATATCGAAGTCTCCGGGCATGTTGTCAAAAATATGGTATTGATGATATATGTGTGAGACAAAGAGCACGAGATAAGAATTGTTCTCTTGAAGAATCGTTTACACATTTTATGACGAGAAAAAGGAAAAAAATGTTAAGTAACCCGGAATTTGAATATCATGGAACTGTTTATCCATCGCTTAAAGTATGCTGTGAGGAATTAGGAATAAATAAAAGCAGTGTAATAAGTCGAATCCATAGGGCAGGATGCAGTTTACAGGAAGCAGTGGAGTATTATGTCAGCCAACAGGAACATAGAACATTGGATTAACCTATAAGGCCAGCAGGCAGCCTTTTTTAGAATTTATATAATAGAGAGGAGGAACGGTCAATATCATCTGCCTGCAGATATTGACCGGTTATATATGTTGCGAAAAAAAACACAGCCGGAAGCAAACAACGATAAAATTCTTATATCCGTTAAAGAAGCCTGTGAGCTTACAGGACTTTCTGAGAAAACAATGAGATCATTGATGAATGAAAACTGTTTCATGGTACGGATTGGGCGCAGAACACTGATTGATAAGAAAAAATTTCAAAAATGGATAGATCGGCAGTCTTGAAAGGTTTTTGGGG
>ERZ825670.1997-NODE-1997-length-20578-cov-4.379964_pt1 | contig 20578 bp, 21 predicted proteins | sample MGYA00519929_ERZ825670 | MGnify/ENA primary metagenome ERZ825670 (study PRJEB31778, sample SAMEA3449207) | human gut metagenome | biome: human gut; feature: human-associated habitat; material: faeces | place: United Kingdom | collected 2010/2012 ...
AGGTCCGTCCCTTTTTCTCAAAAGTGAGAATTTTCCTCCGTCCCTTTTTCTCGCCGTCCCCTTTTTTCGTTTTCCGCCGTCCCTTTTTTAGATTCGACAGATTTCCTGCGGTTTTTGTCAAAATTTTACGATGTGTTTTCCTTGCAAATTTTCGTGTGTTGAAAATATAATAAGGGTATACGAAAGAGGAAAGGGGCATAAGCGCCGTGAAGAGATACTATGTTGGAAAGGAGGCTCTTGATTTAGTTGATTCTGAAGGGTTCGAGCTGAAGTATTATATATTAGAGGATGAGTTTTATGAAAAAGATGTATGTGTTTCTAAATATGGTATTGAGATTGAAAAGAAGGAAAAGGCTAGAATCGAAAAGAGCCAAGTAAATGACATTACAACAGATCAAGCGAGGATTGATTTTATTGTAAAAACTTTAATGAAAAACAATGTAACTCCAGTGCATTTGTATGATGTTATTGTAGATATGTTGTAAAAATAAGGGCTGGTGGAAGTTTCTTAAGAATTAGGATTTGAGTCAAGTAGTGTGATTTGAGTCCTATTTTTTATTTGAAATTTTTTTATAAATTTTGTAATTGTTGTGAAACTTTTTTATTATTTTTTATGTCTAATTTAGTGTTATTCTCAATAGCAATTATCCGTAAAGAAATATTTGCTAAAATGTTTCTTTTTGTGTTGAGTAATAAATTTTTATAGTATATAATGAGAGTGAAATTTTAAGGAGGATGAGTTATATGAAAAAATGGCTTTGTTTGGTATCTACGTTAATCATTTGTCTTGCAATATGTAATGTATCTTTTGCAGCTACAACTCTTAAAGATATCAAGGGAACAAAATATGAATCTGCAGTTGAAAATTTAATAGAGGTTGGACTTGTTAACGGCTATCCTGAAGATAATACATATAGACCAAATGTAGTAGTTACTAGAGCACAAATGGCTAAGATGATGGTTGTTGCAATAGGCGAAGAGGGAAAAGTTGCTAATGCTGCTACTAAAAAATCAACTTTTACAGATATCAAAAATGGGCATTGGGCTTATGGATATGTAAATGTTGCAAAGGATTTAGGAATTATTAATGGTTATCCAGATGGACGTTTTGGACCTGATGAAACTGTTACTTATGCAGAAGCTACAACTATGGCTATTCGTGCACTTGGATACGATGATGAAGTTGGAAAGAGCACAGAAATTTGGCCTAATAATTATACTTCTTATGCTAAAAAGTTAGATTTGTATGATGGAATGGGTACGTTTACAGCTAATAAAGGTGCTGCAAGAGGTGATGTTGCAATTGTACTTTGGAATATGCTTAGAACAGGTGTATGTACAGTTGTTGGACAATCTGGTAATACTTTAAAGTATGGTCAAGGTCAAAGAATGATAAGTAAATACAAAAACTATACTTACTTAAAGGATGCTACTATTACTAGTGTTAAGTTTGATGATAATTATTCAAAGGCAACAGTAAAAATAGCTGACGATAAAGATAGTTTGAGTTTATCAATGACTTCTGCAGAAGTTTTAAAGTGTTATGGTAGAAAATTAGAAGTTATGTATAAAAACTCTACTAAAAAGCTTTGCTCTATAACAGATCAAAAAGCTTATAAAGTTAAATCAGGTAGTATAACAAAGGTTACTTCAAAGAAAATAGAAATAGATGATGACGATGAATATACATTGCCAAGCAAGAGCAATATTTTACTTTATAAAGTTGACAGCCTTTCTGAAGCTATTGATGCTACTCTTATTTTAGATGGTTCTACTGTTAAATATGTTATTGCTTCTGGTGCTAGAGAGATTAAAGTAGGATTTGTTGATACAAACGATTATAAAATTAGTAAAAATGTATATGGCATTAAAGTAAAAGTTGCTGGTTCTTCTAGAACTACTACATACGAATTAATTGATGAAAAAGATATGCCAGAAGAAGATTCTGTAATTATATACTATGTAAATTCTAAAGACCAAGTTGGAATAATAAAAGAACTTACTGAAGACGATGCAAGTAGTATAGGAAGTTTAACATCTAAAAAAATCAAAATAGGAAAGACAACTTATACGTATGACGCAGATACGTTTACAGTTTTAAATGTTGGCACATCTTCTATAAAAAATTTAAGTTTTACTAAGATAGATGAAGATAATGATTTAGTATATGTTTATGAAAATGCAGGTCAAACATATTTAATTGTATTTGAAGATTCGGCAAACAATAAAACAGAAAGCAATAAAATAAAAAAAGATTTGGAAAGCTACATCAAAAATGTAGACGGAAAAAAAGAAGCTTCATATTCACAAGTTACATATATGAAATATTATAATGCTTTAGAAAATGCGAAAACACTTGTAAAAAGTTCATCTGCTACTAATAAGAAATTACAACAAGCACTAACTGATTTAAAAGAAGCGGTAAGTGGCTTAAGAACAGTTACATCTTACTCTGCTGAAGGTAAGATTGCAAAAGCAAGATCAGATTTAAGAGCTTTAGTAAATGGAAAAGCAGCTACTATTGTTAGTGATAAAGCAAAATATACATCGGCTTCATATTCGGTTTTTGAAAAGAAATTAAAAACAGCAAATACTTTGCTAAGTGAAGATGATACAACAGAAACAGAAGTAATAAATGCTTATAATGCTTTAAATTATGTTATAACTAATGGTATGGTATTAGAAGCAAATACTCAGGAACATAAAGATGCAGTTAAACTTTTGGAAGATGCACTATCAAAAGCAGATGGAAAAACTGAATCAGATTATACAGTAGCTTCTTGGAAAACATTTAAAACAGCAAGAGATAAGGCAACTACTATAAAAACAAATCCATCAGCATATACTGCAACTAATATAATGGAGGCAGTTAATGCTCTTATATCAGCGATTGACAACTTAGATTCAGCTGCTGATACAGAATTAAACAAATTAAATGCTTTAATAGCAGATTGTGTTAGAGATGTGGAAGATAGTAACTATTACATTGAAAGTACTTATTCAGGCTATGAAAAAGCATTGCAAGCTGCTTTACAAGTTGATAGTGGAGATAGTGTAGAAGTTATTAAAAAGGCTACAAAAGATTTAACTAGTGCTAAAAATGGTTTAGTTACAGTAAAGAGTGTTTTCGATGCTTTGAAATCATGTGTAGGTGGAAAAGTTTCTGATACAGTTGATAGTGCTTTAGAAGTAGAAGATAAACCAGAAGCTCAAATGGGTGCAATAGAGAATGCTTCTAACAGAATGACTGATGCTATGGAAGGTTTAATAAATGAGGCAAGGGGTTATGTATCAACAGAAAGCGGAGAGAGTTTTGATAAAATTATTAAATTAATTGATAATGCAAATGATTCTGAAAAAGAATTTAAAAGTGTAGTTAATAAAAAGGATTACACTGCATATATCAAAAAATCTAATAACATACTAGATAATTTTGTAAAGAGCTATAGTGAATTGAAAAATTTTATAGATGGTTTATCAAAATAGTGGCAATACATTTACTTTTCATTTTCTATTCACAACAAATACACAAAAGTAATGTAATATAATAAAAGAGGTAAGAAATTACCAAAGAAAAATTGATATTTTAATTTTTAGGTTCCCCCTTTATTAAAATATCAATTTTTTTATTACAGAAGTGATTTTTCATATTTAAATAAAGCACGGGATGTGATAATACTTTTATCCGCTAGGTTTTGTCAAGGTAGTATGACTTACGTCATCTCCACCTTGACGAAAAACGCTCCTAAAAGTATTATCACATCCCATGCTTTATTTAAATATGAAAATTTTAATTTTTGTCTTGCTTAAATTTTATCAATAGTGTAGAGTATGTATAGAAGATTTTATTAAAGGGGGACTTTGGAATATGCTTGGAAAGATTACGGTATATACAGGCCCTATGTTTTCTAGCAAGTCTGTTATGATGCTTTTTGCTTTTGAAAGAGCGATGATTGCCGAGAAAAAGGTCTTGGCTTTCAAACCCAGAATTGATGATAGATTTGGAAACTCGGTAATTAGAAGCAGGAGTTTTGGGGAAATTCCTGCCATCGATATTAGTAATATTTCTGAACTTTTGAATTACGATGCTGATGTTTTTATTATTGATGAATTTCAGTTTTTGGCTGGGGATGTTTCGCTGATTCAGAATATGGCAAATGATGGTAAGATTTTTTATATTTCTGGACTTGATATGACTGCAGAGGGAAAGCCTTTTGGTCCCATGCCTGAACTTTTGGCGATTGCTGATCAGGTTGAAAAGAAAGTTGCTATTTGTAACGATTGCAAAAGAGAGAATGCTACGATTTCTTTTTATCTTGGAAATAAGACTGAAGATATTGTGGTTGGTAATCATGAATATATCGTTCTTTGCAGAGAATGTTGGAAAAAGAGGATGAGTAGAAAGGAAACTGATATCTGATGAATTTCTTTGAACTTAAAAATCAATCCGACTTTGAACTTGCCCACATTTTTGAATGTGGGCAATGTTTTAGATGGAACAAAAATGATGATGGAAGCTATACAGGAGTTATTAAAGATGGTGTGCTAAATGTGAAAAAGGTTAGTGGTAATGTTGAAATATGTACCAATATAGATGACTTTAGCATTGTAAGTGAATATTTAGACCTTGGTACAGATTATTCAAAAATAAAGAAAATATTAAGTGAAAACGATGAAAATATAAGAGAAGCTTTGAAGTATGGTAGTGGTATAAGAATATTAAATCAAGACCCATGGGAGATGCTTATTAGCTTTATAATTTCTGCTGCAAATAATATTCCTAGGATTTCTAAGACTATAGAAAATATTTCTAGGACTTACGGGAAAAAGGTCGTATTTGACGAGAAAGAGTTTTACTTATTTCCTACATCAGACGAATTATCAAAAGCTTCTAAAGACGATTTAAGAGCGCTAGGACTTGGCTTTAGAGATAAGTATATATATGGAGCAACTAAACTTGTACTAGATGGTCAAATTGATTTAAAGCACATTTCTAAATTGCCGTATAAAGAGGCGAAGAAATGTCTTACATCAATACCAGGAGTTGGTGAGAAAGTTGCTGATTGCATTTTACTTTTTTCAATGAAAAAGAAAGAAGCTTTTCCTGTTGATACATGGATAAAAAAGGTGATGGGTGAGTTATATGTAGACAGCCATAATGTGAAAAAAATTTCAGAATTTGCAAAAAGCAAATTTGGAGAATATGCCGGAATTGCACAGCAGTACCTTTTTTATTGGAGAAGAACAGTATAAGTTTGAAAACGTAAAAAATCTTTAATAACATATTTGATGTAAAATAATTAATAAAACTACAAAATAATTAAAAAGTTTGATATAATGTTCATATAACTTTTCGAAGGAGAGTTTTTATGAAATTATTTGCGTCTGTTAATAAGAAAATTAAGTTTAGAGAAAAAGATTATGTAGAAAGAAATTATATCAGAGAAGATGGCAAGGCTGTGATTCCTATTGATTTAAATTCAATTGATGATTTGTATATGAAGCATGACTATAAAAAGTTAGTATTATCAGACGATGTAGCAGATTATATAGAAGAGATTGCATCTATAATACCTTTCAAATATGATATTGTTTTGCAATTTCATTGCCATAAGATTTCTGAAGAAGAGCAAGAGAGAATTCAAAAGATTATTAAAAATAATTTTGGAATGGAGATAGACGATATTGACTATGAAAATAGAATGACAGGTTATATTTCAATTTTACTTTTTATCATAGGTGTTGTTATACTAATAGTTGCGTATGCACTTGAAGGAAAGATATTAAAGCTTATTGACGAGCTTTTGTTTATTGCTGGTTGGGTTATTCTTTGGGATATGATGGAATCAGTTATTTTTACCAATAATGAAAGAAACGTAAAAAGACTAAACAAATTGCAACTTTATGACAGTAAAGTCGAGTTTGTATTTGATAAATAAAAATCGAGTATGGGTGGAAAAAGAGTACAGAGGAAAATTCTTACTTTTTTCGAAAATAAAAAAGGCCAAATTGCTAGACAAAAAAGTTTAACAATTTGGTTTTTTATTTGCATAAATAATATTAATATCAAATTACTCGTGATTTGATATCATTTTTCCGAAAAAATCGATAAGCAAACTACCAATTACAAATTGTGCGAATGCAACAATTGCAGTATATATCATAGTAGAACCAACATTATATGTAGATATACTGTGCAAATTAATTTCATTATATTCAATTACTGATACTCCAGCTATACACAAAATAAGTGAAAATAAACAACCTGCCTTGATAATATTTTTTGAAAAATTATTAATTGAGTTTAAACGTTCAAATATTTTTTGTAACATAATAACCATCTCCTTGTCTATCACATAACATAATTATAGCACATAATTGTATATCTTACAAGCGAAAAATATCTTGAAAGCCTTGCAAATACTAGTTTTTAAGCAAAACTGCTTACGGATAGTTAAGGTTTACAAAAATAAAATTTTTGAAAAATTTTTAAAAGAGAAAATTGGAAAATTCTCGTAAAATACGTTTAAATCCTACGGAAGTTTGAGTTTAAGAAGAATTTGAAAATGGTAAAAAATAAAAGTTCTATAGTTTTAGTTTGGTGGTAGACTCAACTAAAACTATAGAACTAGAATAATATTTTAGATAATAAGAAATCCTCTTTAATTGTGAACTAAAGAGGACTTTTTATTATTTGATTGTATTTAATTCTTTTGCTAAACTAGATTTTTTTCTAGAAGCTGTATTTGCTTTAATTACATTTTTGTTAGCAGCGTGTTCAACAGCTTTTGTTGCAACTTTAAATAATTCAGTAGCTTCTTCTTTTTTGCCAGCTTCAACAGCAGCTTTAAAGTTTTTTATAGCTGTTTTATAAGCAGTTTTCATAGAAGCATTTTCTTTTGCGTTTGATTCTGTTGTTCTAACTCTTTTAATAGCTGATTTAATATTTGGCATGTTAGCACCTCCTTTTGTGTGTTTACTAAACTTACGTAAGGTAGTTTAGCATAATTTGTAATAAAATGCAAGTAAAATATTACTATTTGTCAAGAACTTTTGTTCTTGAATTCTTTTAAATTCCTATTGACAATTGGCAATTTGTTAAGTATAATGTCTATGGTATCGAGAATTGCAGTAGGAGATTTTATGCATAAGGACAAAAAAATGGTTGACTTCGGAAGGAGGGAAAGAAATGTCAGGAATAAAAATTAGAGATGATGAATCTATAGATAACGCTTTGAGAAGATTTAAAAGAGACTGCGCTAGAAGCGGAGTTTTACAAGAGGTTAGAAAAAGAGAGCATTATGAAAAACCTAGTGTAAAGAGAAAGAAAAAATCAGAAGCTGCTAGAAAAAGAAAATATTAAAATATAGGCAAGGGGCGGATATTAATTCGCCCTTGTTGTTTATCTAAATAAAAGGAGTTGTGATATTTATGTTAAAAGAAAAATTATTACAAGATTTTAAAGAGGCAATGAAAGAGAAAAACGAATTGAAAAAAAACACAATAATGATGGTTAGAGCTGCTATTTTACAAATAGAAAAGGATACTCAAAAAGAATTGAATGATGATGCTATATTAGAAATTCTTGCTAAAGAAATTAAAAAGAGAAAAGATTCTTTAGAAGATATTGAAAAGAGTGGAAGAGAAGATTTAATTAAACAAGTAAACGATGAAATGGCAATAATTAAGGCATATCTTCCAAAAGAATTGAGCTTGGAAGAACTAGAAAAAATAATAGAAGAAGTGATTGCTGAAACAGGTGCAACTAGCATGAAAGATATGGGAAAAGTTATGCAAGCTGCAAAAGCTAAAACAGCAGGAAGAGCAGATAATAAAGTTATAAATGAAATAGTAAAGAAAAAACTTTCGTAAAGATATATAATCTTGACAAAATACTAGCAAAATAGTAATCTATTAGTAGGATTTATTACGCTTTGGGAGGGGTTTATATATGGGAATTAGTTTAAAGGATATCTTTAAAAATGATGAAGAAAGACTTGTCGAAAATAGAAGAAAAACAGCTATTAGGAATATGATTATATTTGGCTGTGTTATAGCCGTTTTGATAGTGCTTGCTATAGTGGTTAAATTCTGGGGTAACGTAGACGAAGAGAGGAGAATTGCTATAACAAATGATGTTCAAAATATTAGATCGGCGATTTTACTTAGAGCAAAAGAGCAATTAGTAGATCCATCTTTAGGTGATTATCCTGGTATAAAACTTGAAGATCAAGAAGAGCCTTTGACTTTAAATATAAATGGTGTTACTGAAGAATATAGATATGGATATTATCTTCTTTATCCTGATACTCTTAAAGAAATAGTTGTTTCTTTAAATTTACCAGATGAAGCATATATCGTAAATTATGAGACGGGTGATGTTGTTAATGCTACCGGTATAAAATATAAAAAGAGAAGATACCATTCTATAGATGACTTATTAGCTATCGCTGCTGGTAATGTGCCAGTATCTGATACAGTAGTTGTTGTAACAAAAGCCTCAGATTTAAATAAAATGAGAGAGAGACCAAATGGTTACTTTAAACTATCAGCAAATATTGATATGTCTGAGTATTCAAATGGTGAGGGCTGGAATCCTATTCCACAGTTTACAGGTATTTTAGATGGTAGAGGATATACTATTAGCAATCTTACTATCAATAGACCTACTCAAAGTTATGTTGGTTTATTAGGTGATGTAAAGAGTACAGCAAAGATAACTAATTTAAAACTTGAAAATGTTAATATTGTAGGTGGCCAATATACTGGTGCACTTGCTGGAAACTGTGCGGCTTCTGTTAGTTACGTTCATGTAAATTCTGGTAATGTTTCTGGACCAAATACTTCAACTGGTGGACTTGTTGGTGCCTATTCAATTCAAAAAATGAATAATTGTACAGCAAAAGTAAATGTTGATGGTAATAACAATGTAGGTGGTTTAATTGGTACATTATATAGTGGTACTGTAAATAAAGTTAGTGCTGATGGCGATGTAACTGCTAACGAAAATGTAGGTGGTTTGATTGGACTTGCAAGAGTAAGTACAGCTACATATATTACAGAAGCAGCAGCTCACACAGCTGTAAATGGTAAAACTAACTTAGGTGGTTTAGTTGGCTCTGTTGAGATGACTTCTAGTAATGATTTAAGAATTGAAAATTGTTATGCAAAAGGTTCTATCCAAACAGGTGAAGAAAATATTGGAGGTATGTTTGGTAGAGTATATACAGCTCAAGGAACTCCAAATCTTGTGTTAAGTAGTTTATATACATCTGTAAGTGTTGTTGTAAAAGGCGAGACTTCTGGTGGTTTTGTTGGATATTCTGCAGTTGGAAATTCAACAAGTAAGGTTAACGAAAACTGTTTCTGGGAAAAGGCTATTGCACCAGGAGAAGTTTTAAATGGTGTTGGTAAAGAGATTGAAGGTTCTGGACTAGCATTTCCAGATAAAACTTCTAACGAGATGAAGATGAGAGCAACCTACACATCTTGGAATTTTGAAACTGTTTGGGAGATTGAAGAAAGAATTTCTACACCAACATTAAAATGGGAAAAGAATTATGTGGGGGTAAAAAATGATAAAAAATAATGAAGGTATATCGCTAATAACTCTTGTTATTACTATTATCGTTATAATTATTTTGACATCAATTTTCATATCTACAGGTCTTAACTCATTAGATGAAGTAAAAAATTCTGAAGTGAAAAATGAAATGTATAACTTAAAACAAGCTGTTGTAACTAGATTTACAAGTTATCAAAAAAATGACGGCAATGTTACTTTAATTGGTACTTATGCTAAATCAAAATGGTCTGATCCAAATGATTGTATTGATAAAGTTATACCAACATTAGAGTATGACGATACAGATACATCTGATGATAAGATAGCAAAAGCCGAAAGGGTAAGCAATAGTATTAAAGCAGATTATGATGAGTATGTTATGATAATAAAATCAGAAGATATGAAAAAATTGGGTTTAGATAGTGTTTCTGAGAAAAATGTCTATATAGTTGATTACTATATGGGAGCTGTTTATGGACCAATTGAAGAGTAGGAGGAGAAAACTTGAATAAAGGTATTAGTTTAATTTCACTTATTATAACGATTATTGTAATAATTATACTTGCTAGTATTGCTGTGTATGGTTCTTTAGGAACAATTCAGGATGCAAATAATGTTAAAAAGTTAAATGAATATAATAATGTTTGTACTTATGTCGAAGATGTTTCTTCTCGTGTGGCAGCTGATTTGCTATCAATAAATCTTACAGATAGTACTTTAGCAACAGAAGAGCAAATAATGAGTTTTTATATATTTGATTCTAATGAGTCTGAGTTCACAAGTGGTGATGCTCAAAAGATTAAAAGTATAAATGATTCTGTAAAAGATAATGGTAGAAATCCAAAGTTTGGTTATCATTACATAACAGGAAAACAAATTGAAAATGGAATAACAGGAATTAATTATCCAAGTAAACTTGAGGAAATAAATAATGATTACCTTATCAATTTTTATTACGGAGTTATCATTGGAAAAGTCTCAGACACTAAGACATATGTAACAGGAACAATAAAATAGTTTTAGATTATTAGTCATAGCTACTATAAATTCAGTTCTGAATTTTGGTGGCTATGTTTTTTGTCTTAAAAAACACAAGCATTAAAAACTCACCTTTATAAGTTACTATTCATAGTATGTATAAAGGTGGTGCTCGAAATGAAAATGTATTTTATTGAGGTTTTTATATGGACTTTTGCTATTTATGGTTTTGTTAAATTTGTTTTGGAATTTTGGCTTGATTTTTCTGTTGGAGTGTTTAATATAGCAAAGGGGTTTATAAGAGCTTTTTCGTTACAGTTCAGAGATAAAAAGGTATAAGGTTTGATAACACTTTTAGAAGCAATTTTGTCAAGGTGGAGATTGAGTCAGTAATACTACAAATAAAGATTTAAAAATTCAAAAAAATGTTGATAAAAAACACTTAAAATTATATAATCAAGATTACGATGTTAGCGAGGTGAAATCTTTGGAAATTAAAGGGCAAATAGAAAATATAATTTATTCAAATGAGACAAACGGATACACTGTTTGCGAGATGACTTCAGATATGCATTTATTAACTGCTGTAGGTTATTTGCCTTTTATAAATGTTGGCGATGTGATTGTGGCTAGTGGCGACATGGTTAAGCATAATGTATATGGCGAGCAATTTAAAATAAATACATTTGAAAAAGTTATGCCAAGTAATTTAAATGAAATAGAAAGATATTTAGGAAGTGGCATTATAAAAGGTGTTGGGCCTGCAACGGCGAAGAAAATTGTTAGTAAATTTGGCGAAGAAAGTATATATGTTTTGAAGTGTGAACCATATAAACTAGCAGAGATAAAGGGAATTAATCATGAAAAAGCTGAAATGATTTCAGAGGAATTCAATATGTTATGGGACCTTTGGCAAATAGTTACGTTTCTCCAAAAATATGATATTGGTACTGCAAATGCAAATAGAGTTTATAAAGAGCTCGGTGTTAGTGCAATTGATATAATAAAAGATAATCCGTATGTCCTTTTAGATGTACTATATGGTGTTGGCTTTGAAAAGGTTGACAGAATTGCTTCGGAGTTAGGCATAGAATATAATTCACCTTATAGAATTTCTAGTGCAATTAAACATGGTTTAAAACTTGCTTTAAGAAATGGACATACTTGTGTATGCGTACAAAGTTTAGTGGATTTCGTTGTTAATACTTTAGGAGTTGATTCTGAAACTGTAACAAACGAATTAACCTCGCTTTGTTATGCCAAACAAACATATATAGAAGGCGAAATGGTATATCTAAAAGAATATTTTGAGGCGGAGGAAAACATAGCTAAAAGATTAGTCTCCCTTTCTTTAGATAAAGTAAAGAAAAATATAAATTTAGATAAAAAGATTGCTGAACAAGAAGAAAAAATTGGAATAAAGCTTTCTGGCGACCAAAAGAAAGCTATAGAGATGGTATTTGGTAGCAAAGTCTCTATAATAACTGGTGGACCAGGTACAGGAAAAACTACAATAATTAAGATGTTAGTAAAACTTTTTACATATGAAAATAAGTCTATTTCTTTGTGTGCGCCAACTGGACGAGCAGCTAAAAGAATAACTGAAACGACTGGCGAAGAAGCAAAGACTTTACATAGACTTTTAGAAATTGGAAAGACGGCAGACGAAGGTATTGACTTAAATATGATGGTATCTAAGATTAATAGTGATGTTGTTATTGTAGATGAGATGTCTATGGTAGATACCGCCGTAATGAATTACTTGGTTAAAGGGCTAAAGGAAACTACAAGGTTGGTTTTAATAGGTGATGCTGACCAGCTTCCATCTGTTGGTGCGGGTAGTATTTTGAAAGATTTGATAGAATCTTCTATAATACCTACAATGAATCTTACAGAAATATATAGACAAGCTAAAGAAAGCAATATAATTGTAAATGCACACAAAATTAATGATGGAGAAAATATATCGCTTGATGAAAAAGAGGGAGATTTTATTTTTATTAAAGAGACTAACTCTATGGAGCAGATGGTAGATATAATTTTAAATAAACTTCCCAAAATGCGGAAAATATGATATATTAAAAGATGTACAAGTGCTAACTCCTACTAAAAAAGGCACAATGGGAACAAAAAACTTAAACAAAGAATTACAAAAGATTTTAAACCCAAAGAGTAAGCTTAAGATAGAAAAAGAGTTTGGAGAAGTCGTTTTTAGAGAGGGAGATAAAGTAATGCAAATCAAAAATAACTATGATTTGTATTGGGAGACTATAAAAGGGAACGGCTATGGTACTGGAGTTTTTAATGGAGATTTGGGAATTATAAATAAGATAGATGGAAACATAGTTGAAGTTATTTATGATGATGAAAAAATAGTTAAGTATGAAGGAAATTTAGAAGAGTTAGAACATGCGTATGCAATTACAATTCATAAAAGCCAAGGAAGTGAATTTCCTGTGGTGGTTATGCCGATAACAAATGGACCACCTATGTTATATACAAGAAATTTGCTTTATACTGGTGTAACAAGAGCGAAAAAGTTCTTGATTATTCTTGGAAAAGAAAGTATAGTTAATTATATGATAAGTAACAACAATACTAAATCTAGAAATACAGGTTTGAAAGAAAAAATGAGTAAGTATTTGGAAATTTGGAGGGGAGTTAATGAATAGAAGATTTTTATTTTTATTAACTTTAACACTTTGTACAGCAATGACTTCGGAGGCAATAGCTTTTTCGGATGTTGAAGGACATTGGGCAGAAAAATCAATACAAAAAGCAGAAGAAATGAAGGTTATTACTGGATATGAAAATAATAGGTTTATGCCAGATTCTTATATGACAAGGGCTGAACTTGTTACTATAATAAATAGGTTTTTAGAAATCCAATCTGAAACAGATAAATACATTCCAGATGTGACAAGACAAGATTGGTTTCATAGTGATGTAAGAAAAGCTCTTTCTGCAGGAATTATAAAAGGTGATACAAACGGCTACGTAAGACCAAATGACTATGTTACGAGGGAAGAAGCAGCTGTAATTATGTGCAGAGCATTTTATTCAGAAGCAGATGGAAATGTTGATACGTTAAGCTTTAAAGATAATGATTCTATATCTTCTTGGTCGAGAGCTGATATTTTAACATTTGTAAAAAATGGGTATATAACAGGATATCCGGATGGCGAATTAAAACCTAAAAATAATATAACAAGAGCAGAGATTATAACAATATTAGAAAGAATTATCGCAGGTGATATTGAAGCTCCTATGCGAGATAAAAAGGTTAATGGAAATTGGATTATAAATCAAAAAAATAGTCAATTAAAAAATGTCGAATTTTTCGGAGATTTGATTATTGGTGAGACTGCTGGTGAATCTCTTTATTTATCTAATGTTGTTGTTAATGGAAATTTAGTTTTATATTCTCCTGTGGATTTACAAAAAAATAAAGTCACAGTAAAAGGAAAAATTATTAAAGCTTATGATAAAAAAATAGAGTCAACTTTCCATTATACAAATAGCACTTATGGAGTTAATTTTTCACTTCCAACTGGTGCGAAAGTTTTTGAAACTACTGAAATAACTTCAAGTGTATATGATTATGATGACGTAATTATTATAGATATTAAAGAAGATGAGAGTTATTATTTTAAAGATATTCATAAAATAAGTGCTGAGGAGATTAAATCAAGAAAATCGGATTCAATTTATAAATTGATTGAAAGTGATAAGTTCGGATTTTATCCTTATGAGATATATAAAGATAACGCAAATTCAAGTTTGCTTATAATAAAGAGGGACAACATTGTTTATTCTTTGTTGTTTATAAATGTTGTTAGTGATAATATTTTAGACAACGTAATTTCAAATATTCAATTTACAAATGGAGAAAGGACTTTAAACTACGCAGAAAAGATTTATAGAAATTCAAAATTATGTTTGAAGTTTACATACAGAGATGGATATGTTGGAGTTGATGATTCATATAACACAGGTGCTATATATAGTGGAGATCCATTTTTCAAACTTTTTATACAAGTAAATATGATTACTGATATAGATGAGTATTCTGTAGAAGAAGTTACAGCTCTTCTTAAAACATTAATTAAAAGTGATGGCACAATAGTTTCACAAAAGATTAGTAAGATTAGCAATCACGACGCAATTTTCTTTGAGGTTGATGATGGCGAAAACAAAATAATTTCTTTATATGTTATAGTGGGGAATAACTTATATAATTTTATTTTCAAGGGAGAAAAATCTAGAGTTGATTCTTTAGGTAAAGAAATGTTTCTTGATATAGTTAGTAGTATGGAATTTTAAAAACAAATGGACCAAATTTTAATTTAAAAAGGAGGTCCATTTTTTATGCTTTTTAAAAAGTTAATTTCAATCATTTATCCAAATAGATGTGTGATTTGTAGGAAAAAAATTGGTGAAAATGCAAGTTATACTTGTGAAATTTGCAGTAATATAATAGAATATAATTTGAAAAATGAAGCTTATGGATATGTTTTAAAAGATTTTTCTGATTTATTGATTAGTCCATTTTTGTATGATGGAATTATAAGAAAGAAAATACTTGAATTTAAATTTAATAACAAAGCATATCTTGGGAAATTTTTTGGATTTTGGCTTGCAAGAGAAATAAAAAAGAAAAAAATATATTTTGATTATATTGTTCCAGTACCAATGTACTATAAAAGAAAGCTTGAAAGAGGATATAATCAAAGCGAAATTTTGGCAAAAGAGATATCTAAATATTTTACTTCAAAATATATAACAAATGTGTTATATAAATTTAAGAAATCAAAAGTGCAAAGTACTTTAAAATTAGATGAAAGAAGAAAAAATGTTTTAGGCACTTATTTAATAAAAAACTCAGATAAAATAAAAGGAAAAACAATTTTACTAGTAGATGATATTTATACTACTGGTGCTACTGCAAGTGAATGTGCAAAGATGTTAAAAACAAATGGCGCAAGGAAAGTTATTGTTGTAACTATAGCACATGGAAAGTTTAGTAAGGAGGAATTTTTTAATGGATGAACTAGTTGAAAGCATATTAGATTATATTAGAAAGCCATATACTGACCATGCAATAATGATTAATGGTGAGTGGGGAAGTGGAAAAACTTATTTTTGGAATAATAAAGTAAAAAATAAGATTGAGTCTATAGATATAAATGGCAAGAGATATAAAACTATATATATGTCACTTTATGGTATATCTAATCTTGATGATATTAGTAAAAAAATATTTATAGAGATGAATCCTGCACTAAATAAATCAGTAAAGAAGATACTTGATTCTAGACATATGTCATACATTCCTGAATATGTTAAGACTGGCATAGATATGGCAAATTCATTTGGCTTTATGCAGACAAATGATAAAGTTGATTATAGTAAATTTTTTGATGTTGACGATAAGGTTTTGTGCTTTGATGATTTAGAAAGAGCAAATGTTGATGTTATAGATGTTTTAGGTTATATCAATAATTTTGTAGAACATGACCATATTAAAACGATAATTATCTGCAATGAAAAGGAGCTTTCTAAAAAATTAAAAAGTACAAATGTTGAAATGAAAACATTTATTGCTACATATATTTTAAATCATGAAGGAAAAATAAGACCTGACACAGAGCATGAAGACGAACTAGCAGATGATGAATTAGATGATAAGCCAATGGTTGAATTGATTGAAGATAAAATTGAACATATTTTTGACAAAGCAAATGACTATGAAAGAATAAAAGAAAAACTAATTGGTGAGACATTTGAATATATTCCAGAATTTAGTTATATAATAAATGGCGTTTTAATGCGTTATGAGACAAACGCACAATTGATGCAATTTTTAAGAAAAAATTCTGGTCTTATTACTCAAACTTTTAATAGAAGTGGCACAAGAAATTTAAGAATTTTGAAACACGCACTTAATGATTTCCAAAAAATCTATGAAACTACTAAAAAATATTATCCTGATATAAGTGATAACGTATTAAAGTCACTACTTATTTTTACAATAGCAATTTCGTTTGAGATAAAAGCAGGAAAAGTAACGAAGGATAAATTGAAAGATATTAATTCTTTGGAAGAATATAAAACAATTTTGATAACTTCAAAAATGTTAAAAGACAATCGACAATTTTATATAAAAGAATTTGATAATAATTATTATTTTACATTTAAAACAGACTATAGATTTTTCAAGTTTGTTGAACAATATGTAAGAACTAGAATTTTCGATATGAAGACTTTTAAAGATGACATGGAACATATAGCATCTCAAGAGTCTAGAGGAAAACTTCCAAGCTATAAAAGACTTCTTACAGAAGAGTATTGGAAGATAGAAGATAATGAATTTAATACTGTGGTTAGCGAGACGATGGAAGATATTAAATCTGGCAAACTACAACTTTCAGAGTACTTTAAATTGTATATAATATTTAATTTCTTTGTGCAAAAAGGATTACTTGAAATTGACGGTGAATATTTAAAACTAACATTTATAAATGGAATGAATTTAGCAGCGGCTCATTCTAGTTATTGTAAAGACATTGAAACATATGTTAATGGAATTGAGTTAGATGAGAATGATGAAAATGTAAATGCAGTATATGAACATTTCAATAATCTAAATCTTCAAACGAAAGAGAAAGAGTATATAGAAGTTTCTAAACAATTATTTGAAATGATACCTGATAAAGTGGATAGAATGTCTGAACATTTTACAGAGAAGAATTTAGATATACCTATTTTCAAATATTACAATATGAATACATTGTTTGAAAGAATAATGCTTTTAGAAAATGAAGATATTGTGCTTGTTAAAGATGTTTTGATGGCAAGGCTTATGAATGAGACAAGTTTAGCTGCAGAAGAACGTAATATAAGACTTTTAAAACAAGTGATGGAAGAGTATATAAGAGGAAAGGTTCCAACTATAAAGATTATTTTATTACAAGACTTTATAAAAATGCTAGATTTGGTTTTAGCAAAAGCTGCTGAAAAGCCAAAGAGAGGCAGAAGAAAAAAGGCTGTAGCTGAAGTAGAAGAGATTGCATAAAATTATGGAAGAGTAAAACTAAAGTTTTACTCTTCCATTTGTTTTCCTAAAAATCCTGCAGCAGATTGCACAACTTTCATTTCAACTTCGTTCATTTTCATGTTAGGTTGTACTGAAAGTAGCATTACTGTACCAATAGTATCACCTTCGGCTATAATAGGGTAAATTACTTGTGATGTATATTTGCTATCTTCGGTATCTGTTAGTAATACAGGGACGTGTTTTTCATCTTTATTCATAGAAGTCCAAACAAGTTTATCTTCCATAATTTTTTCTATTTCAGGGCTAATGCTTTTTTCTAAATATTCTTTTTTTGGAGCTCCAGAAACAGCAATAATTGTATCTTTATCACTAATACATGCGATGTGACCTGTAGTTTTGGCTAAAGTTTCTGTATATTGTGTTGCAAATTCACTAAGTTCACCGATAGGAGAATATTTTTTTAATATTATTTCGCCTTCTTTATCGGTAAATATTTCTAATGGGTCACCTTCACGAATTCTAAGTGTTTTTCTAATTTCTTTTGGTATTACTATTCTTCCTAAATCATCAATTCTACGAACTACACCAGTTGCTTTCAATTTTTTCCCTCCTTTTTATTTTACTTAATCTTATTTTTACAAGAAATTAAAAAAATATACATTTTGTTACAGTTTTTACTTAAAAAAAGTTATATGGTCTGATAACACTTTTTTGACAAAGCCTTGCGGATAAAAGTCTTATCAGACCATATAACTTTTTTTTAGTAAATTTTGTGAATTTTATGTGATACTAAAGAATACTTTATTTTTGCTTGTATTTAAGTAATATTAGCAATATAATTTAATATATAAATTATTAGAAAATTAGTATAAACAATTGAGAGGAAGGTTTTTAATAATGATTGAAAAGAAAAAAGAAGATACTAATAAGCAATCTTTTATGATTGGAGTAATGACTCTTCTATTTGCACAAATAATTGTAAAAGTATTGGGGCTTGTTTATAGATTGGTTATAACAAATATTGATGGCTTTGGTGATACAGGAAATGGCTTATATGGAGCGGGGTATCAGATATACACATTGCTTTTAGCGATTTCGTCAATTGGTGTACCGAATGCGATTTCTAAACTTGTATCTGAACGAATAGCAGTACGGTAAGAATCGTGAAGCACATGAAATTTTTAAAACAGCATTGATACTTTTTGCAATAATTGGATTTGTGGCAAGTAGTTTCTTATTTATATTTTCAGGCAAGATTGCAGATTTTATGGGTAATCCAGATGTTCAAGGTGTAATGATGGCTTTGGCACCAGCCATTTTATTTGTTTCGCTTGCTGCTGTAGTAAGAGGATACTTTAATGGAATGTACAACATGAAAGCTACTTCAAATTCACAAATTTTAGAGCAGTTATTTAAGAGTGTTTTGACGATTGTATTTGTTCAAGTAGTTGCTCATATTTCAATAACGAACTCATCTTGGCTTGCCGATGTTTTACATATAACGGCAGAAAATAGAACTGCTGCAATGGCTATTGCAGGAAATGCTGCTTCTACATTTGCCACTTTTCTTGCTGGTATATATCTGTTTTTCTTTTATCAAAAACGTAAAAAAGGTATTTGGAAAGATATAAGAGAATCAAAAGGTGAATATAAGAAAGAAAAACGTGGCATTATAATGAAAAGGATATTGGCTATATCTATTCCTATATCTTTAGCTTCTGTTGTTTCTGCTATTAATAGAAACATAGATACTTTTACAGTTGTTAATGGATTAAAAACGTTTTTGACTGGATTTTCAGAGAGTATTGATGTAATAACGGAAGAAGCAACAAGGTTGTATGGTATTTTGTCTGGTAAAGTGGATATGCTAATAGGAATGCCAGCAGCGCTAAATATAGCTTTTGCCACTGCACTAGTACCAGCTGTTTCAGCAGCGATGGCAAATGGAGATATAAAAACGGCTAAAAGGAGAATGACATTTTCTCTTCGTACAACTTTGCTTATAGCTTTTCCATGTGCTATTGGTATGTGTGTGTTAGCAGATCCTATTTTGAAAATGTTATTTCCAAATGCTTACGCACCAGAGGCAACTTTGCTTTTACAAATAAGTTCATTCACAGTCATTTTTACACTTATGAACCAAACTTTAGGTGGAGCTCTTCAAGGATTAGGAAAGGTATATGTTCCTGCTATTAGCTTAGCTGTCGGTGCTATAATTAAATTATTAGCCAATTTAGTACTAATCCCAAATGCTGAAATAGGTGTGTTTGGAGGTATTAATGGAGCTGCAATAAGTTCAGTTATCGCTTCTGGAATTGCCATGTGTATTAATTTAATAGTATTAAGAAACACTATTAAATTAGATATGGATACAGTACAAACAATAGTAAAACCTCTTATAGCTACACTTTTGATGGGTATTGCAGCAAACTTTAGTTATACATTTGTAAATAATTGCTTTGAAAATGCCATTTCCACAGTCGTAGCAATATGTATAGCAATTATCGTATATCTATTTTTGATATTAATTTTGAAAATTTTAGATAGAGAAGATTATCACATGTTACCGTATGGAGACAAAATCTATAATGCTTTAGTTAAATTTAAACTTCAAAAGCCTTAGGGGGAGTAGCAAAACGGTATACATAATTGCTGAAACTATTGAAAAATAAGCATTTTTTTAAAAAAAACAAAAAAAATGTTGAAAAATAAGCAGGAAAAAACAAAGTTTTGGCGAATTTCTACTTTAGAGGATGTAGCAAATAGACTATATCAAAAACTAAATTTTAAAAATTTATAGGAGGTAATTAGATATGAACAAAACTGATTTAATCGCAAAAATAGCTGAAGATGCTGAATTAACAAAAAAATCTGCTGAGGCTGCTTTAAACGCTTTTATAGGAGCTGTTGAAGGAGCACTTAAAAAAGGAGATAAAGTTCAATTAGTTGGATTTGGATCTTTCGAAGTAAGAAAAAGA
>ERZ825670.2002-NODE-2002-length-20527-cov-3.522421_pt1 | contig 20527 bp, 18 predicted proteins | sample MGYA00519929_ERZ825670 | MGnify/ENA primary metagenome ERZ825670 (study PRJEB31778, sample SAMEA3449207) | human gut metagenome | biome: human gut; feature: human-associated habitat; material: faeces | place: United Kingdom | collected 2010/2012 ...
TCCACGACCAAAAGAAGCGGCTCCTGCGGGGCAGCCTCCCCGCGGGCGCTTCCCGAGGGGATCAGCAGCACTGCGCCAAGAGCCAATATCCCCGCCCGGATTAATACAGACATGTCCGCACCTTCCTTTCGGGCAAGTCTATGCGCCCGGGCTTCCCGGTATGCGCGGCAGATAGATTTACATAAATCTTGACAGCCCCCCGTACAGGTCGTATAATATGACAAAATGACACCATCAGAATGGAGTTTCCGTATGAAACACACGTTGAAGATACTGATCCCGATCCTGCTGATCCTCGCGCTGCTGATCGCGACGCTGCTCACGACGTTCGTCTTCTTCCGCTTCGGTGTGCTCGATAACTGGTTCCATTCGGTGATCGCGATCCTGATCGTGTTCGTCATATCGTTCCTGTTTACGACCGTCGCCGCGAATGCGATCGCGATTGTCGGTACGAATCCGGTGTCGGGCATGACGCTGATGACGCTGATCCTGAGCTCGCTGGTGCTCGTCAGCGCCGGCCTGACCGGAACCGGCGGAATGACCGCCGCGATGATTATCGGCGGAGTGGTGTGCACGGCGCTCTCGATGGCCGGCGCTTTCATTACGGACCTGAAGATCGGCTACTGGCTCGGAACGACGCCCGCGAAGCAGGAGGGCTGGAAGTTTCTGGGTACGGCCGTCTCGGCGGCTACCGTGGCCGGGGTTTTGATGATACTGAACCAGACGTACGGATTCGTCGGCGAGGGTGCGCTCGTGGCGCCTCAGGCCAATGCGATGGCCGCCGTCATCAAGCCGCTGATGGAGGGCGGAGCCACGCCCTGGATGCTTTATCTCGCCGGGGCCGCTCTGGCGCTGATCCTGACGATGATCGGCGTCCCGGCGCTGGCTTTTGCGCTGGGCATGTTCATTCCGCTCGAGCTGAATACTCCGCTGCTGATCGGCGGGCTCGTCAGCTGGTGGGTCGGCAGCCGCAGCCGCGACGAGCGCACGAACCGCGCGCGCCGCGAACGGGGAACGCTGATCGCTTCGGGTTTTATCGCCGGCGGGGCGCTGATGGGCGTCGTGAGCGCGCTGCTGCGCTATTTCGGAGCCGACTGGTTCGCCTCGTCGTGGAACGCGTCGAAGGGTGCCGAATGGCTCGCCGTGGGAATGTACGCGTTGCTGATCGCCTATTTCGTCAAGGACAGCCTGCGGGCCAAAGGAGAATAGGACCTGAGCCGTTGCGCGGGCCTTTCCGAGGTCCCGCTTCGCTCCGGCGACTGTGAAAGCGGTCGGGAACGGAACGGGCGGCGATACGGAGAGGAGAGCGTTGGGGCGAGTTTTTATGCAGGCGCGATCCGATCGGAAAAGGTGGGACCGCCCGTACGATTACGTTTCCCGGTATTCGGAGCGATCGCGTTATTCGGAAAGGAACAACCAAATGGAACGAAATATGGATTTTATCGAAGAACTCAAGGAGCGCTTTCTCCGCTACGTCGCTTTCGATACGCAGAGCGATCCCGAGAGCGAGACTTTTCCGTCGACGGCCAAGCAGCTCGCGCTGCTGAACCGTCTGGTCGAGGAGATGATCTCGCTCGGGATGACCGAGGTCGAGATCGATCCGAACGGCTACGTGACCGGGACCGTTCCGGCCACGCCGGGGTGCGAATCGAAACCCGTGATCGGCTTCATCGCGCATGTCGATACGAGTCCCGACATGAAAGGGGCGGACATTCGTCCCCGCTTGATCGAGCGCTACGACGGCGGCGATATTCCGCTGAACGACTCGCTTTCGATGCGGGTGAAGGATTTTCCCGAACTCTCTTTTTTCAAGGGGCATACGCTGATCGTGACCGACGGTACGACGTTGCTCGGGGCCGACGACAAGGCCGGCGTGGCCGAGATCATGACGGCGGCGGCCTGGCTGCTCGCCCATCCCGAGATTCCGCACGGCAAGATCCGCATCGGATTCACTCCCGACGAGGAGATCGGCCGGGGAGTGGACTTTTTCGACGTGAAGCGCTTCGGGGCCCGTTTCGCCTACACGGTGGACGGAGGCTTCGAGGGCGAACTCGAGTACGAGAACTTCAACGCGGCTTCGGCGCGGATCGTCGTGCAAGGGCGCAACATTCATCCGGGCTATGCGAAGGACAAGATGATCAATGCCCTGCAGGTGGCCTGCGAGATCAACTCGCTGCTGCCCGCCGTGCAGCGCCCCGAGCATACGCAGGACTACGAGGGCTTCTATCATCTGGTCGGTCTGAGCGGCACGGTCGAAAAAGCCTCGATGGAGTATATCGTCCGCGATCATTCGCGCGAGCTGTTCGAGGAGAAAAAACGGTTTCTGGCCGACGCTGTCGCGCTGTTGTCGCGCAAGTACGGCGAAGGGACGATCTTGCTGACGGTCAAGGATCAGTATTACAATATGCGCGAGCAAGTGGAGCCCTATCCCGAGGTGATCGGCAAGGCGATGCAGGCGATGCGCGAGGCCGGAGTCGAACCGATCGTCCGTCCGATCCGGGGCGGGACCGACGGCGCCCGGCTTTCGTACATGGGGCTTCCGTGTCCGAACCTGTTCACGGGCGGCATGAACTTTCATGGCAAGTTCGAGTATTGCTCGCTCGACACGATGGGCCGCGCCGTGCGCACGATTCTGAATCTGGCGCGGCTTTGGGCCGAGTGATCGGACGGTACCGGGCCTCGTGAGAGGCTCGGAGGTATTTTGCTGACGGATAGGGGACGGACCCGCGAGCGGCAGACCGAAAGTCGCTTGCGGGTCCGTCCCGTGTTTCGTCGGTCTGCGAGCGGCGCGTACCGGTAGCGGCATGTCGGGCGGTCGGGGCTTTTCGCCGGACCGGAGGTTCTGTCGCCGGGTTTCCGGTCCGGCGTTCGGAAGGCGAAGGGTTGCGGTTTCTCCTTATTTTGCTAAATTTGTAAAAAATCCATTTTTACGGAACATGCTGTCCAAGAAAACGAGATATGCGATTTTGGCTTTGGCTTCTCTGGCACGGGAGTTCGGCAACGGGCCGGTCCCGATCAGCCGGATCGCCGGCGACGAGCATATCCCGCAACGGTTTTTGGAGGGTATCCTGCTCGAACTGAAAAACGGCGGCGTGCTCGGAAGCGTCCGGGGCAAGGCGGGAGGCTACTACCTTTCGAGGGACCCGGGCGAGGTGACGTTGTGCGACGTCGTGACCCGCTTCGAGGGAACGGCCGGAATGCTGGCCTGCGCGAGCGGCCGGCCCGGCTGCTCCTGCGAGTTCAGCAAGGAGGAGAGCCTGTGCAAAATACGCGCCTCGTTTGCCGACATCCATCGGAAAATGACCGAAATGCTGAGCGGAGTGACGCTCCGCGATCTGGTCTGATTCGTACCGGCCGCCTTTCGTTCGTCGCCGCTCGGAAGCGAGCGCGCCGGTGCGCCTGAAAGGTCGCACGCAGATGATCCGATACGAAATGCAGACGGAGCGTCCGGGCCTATCGGCAGCCATGCGCCGTCTCGCTAGGGGTAGGGAGTGGCGTGTTCGAGTCTTTGCGATTTCATCTTCTATCGTTTTGCTGTCGTTCGCATGCGGTTTCGTTCGTGTCTCCCCTGACCACTGTCTGTGAGCGCGGCGGGCTTTTTGCCGTGTTTCGGCGGTCAGATGCGGTCGTATCGTTTCTGAGAATGCGGGTCGCCGGCCCGAAAGCAAGCGGGCAGCGGGTCCGGACTTCGGAGAATCGTGCGGAGGCATGGGCCGAAGGTTTTCGCCGGCGGATCGCGTATTTTGTCGAATTGTTGTTAACTTTGGACGGACCAAACGATTCCGCATGACTCCGGCTGCCGTTCTCGTTACCGTAATCGCTTATTTTCTGGTGCTCTATCTCGTGGCCAGCCTGTCGGGCCGACGGGCGGACAATCAGGGCTTTTTCGTCGGTAACCGCCGCTCGCCCTGGCCCGTCGTCGCGTTCGCGATGATCGGATCGAGTATCTCGGGAGTGACTTTCGTGTCGGTTCCGGGCTGGGTGCAGGCCAGCCAGTTCTCCTATTTGCAGATGGCGCTCGGGTTCGTGGCGGGGCAGCTCGTGATCGCGTTCGTGCTGATTCCTCTTTTTTACCGAATGGGGCTCGTGTCGATCTACCAGTATCTGGAGAGCCGTTTCGGCATCTCGTCGTACCGGACCGGAGCCTGGTTTTTCTTTCTGTCGAAAATGATCGGGGCTGCCGTGCGGGTTTATCTGGTCTGCCTCGTGATGCAGTTACTGGTATTCGGGCCGCTGCATGTGCCCTTCGTGTGGAACGTGGCGGCGACGATGATCCTCGTGTGGCTCTACACGTACCGGGGCGGCGTCAAGTCGCTGATCTGGACCGACTCGCTGAAGACGTTCTGTCTGGTAGCCAGCGTCGGTCTCTGCATCTATTTTATCGCTTCGGACCTGCATTTGGATTTCGGCGATGCGGCCGGCGCCGTAGCGCGGCACGACTATTCGCGGATTTTCTTTTTCGACGATCTGAACGACCGGCGGTATTTCTTCAAGCAGTTTCTGGCCGGAGCCTTCACCGTGATCGCGATGACCGGGCTCGACCAGGACATGATGCAGCGCAACCTGAGCTGCCGCAACTACCGCGATTCGCAGAAGAACATCGTGACCAGCGGCGTGTTGCAGCTGTTTGTCATCCTGCTCTTTCTCGTTCTCGGCGTGCTGCTCTACCTCTATGCCGAGAAGAGCGGCATCCGGACGCCGGAGCGCAGCGACGAACTGTTCCCGATGATTGCGACCGGAGGCTACTTCCCTGCGGCGGTCGGCGTGCTGTTCGTGATCGGGCTCGTTTCGTCGGCCTATTCGGCGGCGGGTTCGGCGCTGACGGCGTTGACCACGTCGTTCACGGTCGACATCCTGCGCTGTACCGAGCGCTGCGACGAGGCGCGCACCGCCCGCGTCCGCAAACGGGTGCACGCCGGCATGGCTGCGATGATGGGCGCGGTGATTCTCGTTTTCGGACTGCTCAACGACACGAGCGTGATCGACGCCGTCTATACGCTGGCCAGCTATACCTACGGCCCGATTCTCGGGTTGTTCGCTTTCGGCATCTTTACCCGTCGGAGCGTGCGCGACCGCTGGATTCCGTTGGTAGCCGTGCTGTCGCCGGTGCTGTGCTATGTGTTGCAGCGCAATTCGGAACGTTGGTTCGGTGGCTACTCGTTCAGCTATGAGCTGTTGATATTCAATGCGCTGTTTACGTTCGTCGGACTGTGCCTGCTGATCGTCCCCGGTCGCCGAGGGGAGACAGGCCGGGCGCTCCCGGACACGGAGTCCGGACAATCCGCAAAAACAGAATGATTCGGCCTATGGAAAACAACCTTCCGGCCGGCAGCGGCCGCCTGCTTTCGCTCGACGTACTGCGGGGCATGACCGTCGCCGGCATGATTCTCGTGAACAATCCCGGCAGCTGGGGGGCGGTATACGTTCCTTTGCAGCATGCGGCGTGGAACGGACTGACGCCGACCGATCTGGTCTTTCCGCTGTTCATGTTCATTATGGGCGTTTCGACCTATCTGTCGCTGCGCAAGTACGACTTTGCGTGCAGCGGCGCGGCCATACGCAAGATACTGGTCCGCACGGCGGTGATTTTCGCCGTCGGTCTGGCCGTCGGCTGGTTCTCGCGCTTCTGTTTCTCGATGCAGTCGCTTGCCGAGCAGGGCGTTCCGTTGTGGGAGCGCGTGGCGCGCTCGGCAGACAGTTTCGAGCGGATACGCATATTGGGCGTATTGCAGCGGCTGGCGCTCAGCTACGGAGCGGGAGCCCTGATCGCCGTGACGGCGCGGCGGCGGGCGATTCCGTGGATCGCAGCAGGGCTGTTCGCCGCCTACGGCCTGATCCTGCTGTCGGGAAACGGTTTCGATCTGTCGCCGGACAACGTCGTCGCCGTGGTGGATCGTGCCGTGCTCGGCGAGGCGCACATGTACCGGGGCGAGGGATTCCCGTTCGATCCGGAGGGCTTGCTGAGCACCGTCCCGTCGGTAGCCCATGTGCTGATCGGTTTCTGTATCGGCCGGGCGCTCGTCTCGGAGGAGGAATTGAAGCTGAAGATTCTGAAGATATTGCGCTGGGGAGCCCTGCTGATGCTCGCGGGCTGGCTGCTCGGCTATCTCTGTCCGGTCAATAAGAAGGTCTGGTCGCCCTCTTTCGCGCTGCTGACCTGCGGCGTGGCCGCTTCGGCGCTGGCGTTGCTGATGTGGACGATCGACGTGCGGGGACGTCGTCGCTGGAGTCGCTTTTTCGAGGTGTTCGGAGTCAATCCGTTGTTTCTGTATGTGACGGCTTCCGTGCTGTCGGTCGTGCTGCTGGCGGTCCGCGTGCCTTGCGGAGGCGAGACGATGAGCCTGCAAGCGGTCGTGTACTCGCACGGGCTGAGACCTTGGCTGGGCGACTACCCGGCCTCGCTGGCCTATCCGTTGCTTCTGGTAGGAGCGGTGTGGCTGATCGGACTCCCGTTGTACCGAAAAAGAATATACGTCAAGATATGATACTGATTGCCGACAGCGGTTCGACGAAGACCGACTGGTGCGTCGTACGGGAAGGCCGGCCGGTGCGGAGATTCGAGACCGACGGAACGAATCCCTTTTTTCAGGCTCCGGAGCAGATCGAACGCACGCTGGCCTCGCAGTTGCTTCCCCGGCTGGACGGTCGGCCGGTCCGAAGCGTTTTTTTCTACGGCGCGGGTTGCGCGTTCGAGGAGCAGACCGCGATGATTCGGCGCGTCTTGCGCTCGCTGCTGGACGTCCGTCGCGTCGAAGTAGGAAGCGATATGCTGGCCGCCGCCCGGGCGCTGTGCGGGCGCGATCCGGGGATTGCCTGCATTCTGGGTACGGGGTCCAATTCGTGCCGCTGGGACGGGCAGCGGATCGCCGAGCAGGTGTCGCCGCTCGGGTTCATTCTCGGCGACGAGGGGAGCGGGGCCGTGCTGGGCCGCCGGCTGGTCGGCGACTGCCTGAAGAATCGGTTGCCCGCCGGATTACGGGAGAAGTTTCTCGACCGTTTCGGCCTGACTCCTGCCGAAATATTGGATCGGGTTTACCGTCAGCCGTTTCCGAATCGCTTTTTGGCCTCGCTGTCGCCCTTTCTGGCCGAGCATATCGCTGTGCCCGAGATCCGCACGCTGGTCGAGGAGAGCTTCGGCGACTTCTTCCGGCGCAACGTGGCGCAGTATGCCGGCTCGTCTTCTTTGCCCGTGCATTGCGTCGGCTCGGTGGCCTATTTTTATCGCGAGCCGCTGGAGCGGGCCGCCGGACGGCTTTCGCTGCGGCTCGGAACGGTCCTTCGCAGCCCGATAGAGGGTCTGATCGCCTATCATTCAACCGAAAACAAGATATGACATTCGTGAAAATAACCGAGCAGCCGTCGTCGCACGGCGATCTGGACAAGATGTCCGTCCGTGAGCTGCTCGAGGGAATCAACGACGAGGACGCTCGGGTCGCGCCGGCCGTGCGGCGAACGATCCCTCAGCTCGAGAAACTCGTGACGGCCGTCGTCGAGCGGATGAGGCGCGGCGGCCGCATTTTCTATCTGGGGGCCGGAACGAGCGGCCGGCTCGGCGTGCTCGACGCCTCGGAGATACCGCCCACGTTCGGCATGCCTCCCTCGTTGGTCGTCGGACTGATCGCGGGCGGAGACCGGGCGCTGCGCAATCCGGTCGAGTTCGCCGAGGACGACGAGGAGCGCGGTTGGGAGGAGTTGCGCGAGCGGAGCGTGTCGTCGCTCGATACGGTGATCGGCATCGCCGCATCGGGTACGACGCCCTATGTGGTCGGCGCGCTTCGCCGGGCCCGGGAGCACGGCGTTCTGACGGCCTGCATCACGAGCAACCCCGGCTCGCCTTTGGCTGCCGAGGCCGATATTCCGATCGAGATGGTCGTCGGACCCGAGTTCGTGACGGGCAGCTCGCGGATGAAGTCGGGAACCGGGCAGAAGATGATCTGCAACATGATTACGACGGCGACGATGATTCGTCTGGGCCGGGTGCGCGGTAATCGCATGGTGAACATGCAGCTCTCGAACGACAAGCTGATCGATCGCGGTACGCGCATGGTCGCCGACGAGCTGGGGATCGGTTACGAGCGGGCTCGGGGACTGTTGTTGCTGCACGGCTCCGCTTCGAAAGCGATCGAAGCGGGGCACGACGGCAAAATACCGGAGCGGGAGGCCGACGTGTAGCTTCCGGCAGGCCCGAACCGATTCAGGGGAACGGCGGGCCGTCGGCTCTTTGCCGGACGATAGTCGGCGGTTTCCGTATCGGGGTTCTGTTTGCCGTCCGTATTTTGACAGCGATTTATGCCGGTCTCTCCCATTCCGACGGCAGCGGAAGCGATTTTTTAGCCCTGCCGGCGCCTTTGGCCCTGTTTGGCCGCCTTAGAGCGGAACGATGCCGAGGCCGGGCCGGTCGGGCAGCGTGATATGGCCGTCGACGATCTTCATGCCGTCGAAGCGGTCGTTCGAGATCAGCAGATTACCGTCCAGGTCGGCCCAGTCCATCATCGGCGAGAGCTGCGCGGCGGCCGAGACGGCGCAGGAGGTTTCGGTCATGCAGCCGATCATCGTCTTCATGCCGAGCGCCCGAGCCAGAATAGTCATTCGATAGGCTTCCCTCAGACCGGTGCTTTTCATCAGCTTGATATTGATGCCGTCGTAGACTCCCTCGGCGCGCTTGACGTCCGGAAGGCGTTGCAGGAACTCGTCGGCGATGATCGGCAGCGGGCTCCGTTCGCGCAGCCAGGCCGTCTCGTCGATCATCTCCTTGGGCAGCGGCTGCTCGACGAACAACGTATTGCGCTCGGCGAGCCAGCAGATCGTTTCGAGCGCCCGCTCCTTATCGGTCCATCCCTGATTGGCGTCGACACAGAGCGGCTTGTCGGTCGCCGAGCGGATGACCTCGACGAGCTCGCGGTCGCCCTCGACGCCCATTTTGACCTTGATCACGTTGTAGGGAGCCGTTTCCTCGACTTTTTGCCGGACGACCTCGGCCGTGTCGATGCCGATCGTGAACGAGGTGTCGGGCGCCTTTTCGGGCGACAGACCCCATATCTTGTACCACGGTTGTCCGAGCAGCTTGCCGACCAGATCGTGCAGCGCCAGATCGACCGAAGCCTTGGCCGCCCGGTTGTCGGGAGCAGCCCGGTCGACGTAGTCGAGAATCTCGTCCATGCGGAACGGGTCCGTGAACCGGCTCAGGTCGAGCGAGCCCAGAAAGCGGCAGACCGACTCCTGCGTCTCGCCCAGATAGGGAGGCATCGATGCCTCGCCGTAGCCCGTTATGCCGTCGTATTCGAGCGTGACCTGTACGTCGGGCGTGTGCGTGCGGGTGTTGACCGCGACCGTGAACGGATGGATCAGCTTCAGATCGTAGGGCTCGAAGGCGAGGCTCAGCCTGCCGCTGTGACGCTTGGGCCGCTTGTGCGGCGAACGGGAGACGGCGCGTAGCGCGACGGAAGGGACCGATGCTGCGATCAGGCCGGCGGCCGCTGTCTTGAGAAATTCTTTTCTGTCCATATCGGGTTCGGATGAGTCGTTATCGGATGTCGAAATACCATGGATGCGAGCGGACCGCCGTGATGCCGGGCGTTCCGATCCGCGTTCCGATTCGGCTGATCGACAGACAGCTCATCGGCAGATAGTCGTCGGCCGACGGGTCCAGACTGTTGATCTTGACGCGTCCGGCCGAGTGGATGAAGCGCCCTTCGCCGAGATACATCGCCACATGGGTCACCCGTCCGCTGGCCGGATTGCCGAAGAAGATCAGATCGCCCTTGAGACATCGGGGCCATTCCGACGGGGCGAGTCGCTCGCCCGTGAGCGCTTGCTGCGACGCGTCGCGGGCGATGACGATGCCGCCTGCGAAGTAGGCCGTCTTCACCATGCCCGAGCAGTCGACTCCTTTGACCGACGTGCCTCCCCACAGATAGGGGACTCCCGTCATCTGCCGCGCTGTCCGTTCCAGCCCGTCCGGATCGAGCGGACGAGAGGCCCACGTTTCGAAGTCTTCGATCTCGCGGCGAAGAACATAGCCCGACCTTCCGTCGGGCAGCCGGACGGAAGCGAACTTCCGGCCGCTTTTGGCTGCGGTATCGGCTTCGAGAACCGAGCCGAGCACCAGATCGGACACCGTGCCCGAGCGGAGGTCCGGCCCGGCGTAGACGGATCCCGTGTAGCCCGTGTAGACGTAACGGGCGGCCGAGCGCCAGCGTTTCGTTTCCTCGGCTGTCTTCAGCGCGATCGAGGCCGCGTTGGTCCAGCCGATGTAACCGTCGGGCGTCTGCACGCGATACCAGTTGTCGTACTGTTCGAGTACGCGCAGCGGCGTGCCCATGATGGCTTGCGTGCTCATTTCGGCCGCGTGGTCCGGAGCCGTCCGCAGATTGATCGACGAAAGCGTGACGAGAGCCTCGTTCTTCTCTTTCAGCGAGGCGTCGGGCAGCGCTTTCACATAATCGGCGAACCGGATACCTGCGCCGCGAAACGCTGCGCGGAGCGCTTCGATCGCTTCGGGATCGTCGCATTTCCCTTTCAGGATATGGAGCGTGTCGTTGATCCGCTCGGCTTCGATTTCGAATACGGCGACCCTTCGGTCAGGGGCGTGCTGCCGGCGTACTGCGTCGAGTACGGCCGCCGCGTCCTGAGCGGAGAGTCCGCTCCCCAGCGCGAGGCCGAACAGCAACAGCAGGCTTCGCAGAGTGCCCGCCTGCTTGATCGTATGCTTTTTCATCGGTTTCATCGGTTTCGGTCCGGTCCCGTTCTCCGTTTTTCGGAAACGGCCGTCGATCGGGGCCTTTGCTTGCAAAAATAGGGATTTCCCTTTTCAATGGCAAAACGGAAGCGCCCGGGCGCTGTTTTCGGAGTATCCGGCCCCGCGCCCGCCGGCGTAGGAAGACGGTATGGCAGACAGTGTGCGGCAGATGCTTTGCCCGGGAGACGTGCCGCGGGCGGCAGGCCGCCCGCAGAAAGCGTCGGACCGGCGGAAGAAGCCGGAATTTGCGGCGAATCGCTCCACGTCGCGAATTGTGGTTTGTTTTTTGCAAAAGGGAGACTCGTTCCCGCGCAGCGAGGATGCGAACTTATTGTTTAACTTTTAAAAATAGAAATCATGAAAGGCAGTTGTTTCTTTTCGTTTTTGGGCGGAGCCGCCATCGGCGCGATGATCGCTCTGCTGACCGCTCCCGACTCGGGGGCCAACACCCGTCACAAAATCGCCGGCAAGATCAAGCAAGGCGGTCAGAAAGTGAAGGATACTCTCGAGGAGGGCTATCATTCGATGCAGCACTCGATGCAGGAATAAGTTCCCGTAAGGTATGGAAAACAACGACAGACCCGGACGGATCGAGCGCGCTGCCCTGGATGCGAAGGATTACGCGATGTGGTCGCTGGACCGCTTCAGGCTGAGCCTGATCGACAATCTTTCGACTTTCGTCAGCACGCTGTTCAGCGTTTTCGTTCTGATTGTTCTGGCGGGTATCGGGGCGATGTTCTTCGCCGCGGCGCTGACATGGCTTCTGGGCATGCTCATCGGCTCGATGCTCGCCGCCATACTGATTATGGGAGGCCTGTTCGTCCTGTTGGCCCTGATCGTGTACGGCAGGAGAAAGAGGCTGATTCTGAATCAAACCGTCCGGATGTTCAGCCGGATGATGTCCGATCTGGGCGATAAGTACTCCGATGATGAATAACAGGGTTTGCTACCGAAAGATACGCACGTACACCGACCTGAGAATCGAGCGGATGCGCGTCGACCGCGAGCTGGACTCGCTGGGAGAGCGACTCAAGGCCGACTGGCGGGGCATTTCGCAGATGTTCTCGATGGGCTATCTCGTCGACCGGATCACCGGTCGGGCGAGCCAGATGTACGCGTTCGTTCAGTGGGGCATGTCGGCGTACAGTCATGTGCGCTCGATAATCGAGAAACATAAGGCCGAAAAATCCGGCCAAGGCAGTCAGGACGGCCGGTGACGCCGTTGCCCGTACAGCATCGGCTTTCTTGCGGCAAGCCCGCCGCAAGAAAGCCGATGTTCTTTTTCGTTCCCGGATGTCGCGCGGACGTCCGTTTTGCTATCTTTGCGTCGTAGAACCAAATGCGATCGGGACGATGAAAACGAGAATAGCGGTCGTCGGCACGGGCGGTGTCGGCGGGTTTCTGGGCGGATTGCTGGCCCGTTTCTACGAACATTCCGGCGAGGTAGAGGTCTATTTCGTCTCGCGGGGGCAGGCGCTGCGGAACATACGCGAGCGGGGATTGCTGGTCGACGCACAGGAGGGCCGTTTCACGGCCCGGCCGAAAGCGGCGACCGACTCGCCGGCGGAAATCGGAGAGATGGACTACGTGCTCTATTGTACCAAGTCCTACGACGTTGAGGGCGCCGTCGGGCAATTGCTGCCCTGCATCGGTCCGCGTACCGTCGTGCTGCCGTTCATGAACGGCGTGGACGGAGCCGAGCGGATCCGGCGGATGCTGCCTGCGACCGAAGTGTGGGACGGCTGCGTCTACGTGGTGGCCTATATCGTCTCTCCGGGACACATAGCCGAGCATACGAACGGCTATCGCTACCTGTTCGGCTCCGCGACGGGCGATCCCGCCCGGCTGGCCGAACTCGAACGGATTTTCGAGCGGGCGGGCATCCGGGCCCGGCTCGAAGCGGACATCGTGCGCCGCGTATGGGATAAGTTCGCTTTCATATCTACGGTGGCTACCTCCACTTCCTATACGGACAAGACATACGGCGGCGTGCTCGGCGATCCTGCCGACCGGGCCGATCTGGATTCGTTGCTTGCCGAGTTTCAGACCGTTGCGGCCGCCAAGGGGATCGTGTTGTCCGAGGGTATTGCCGGAAAGGTGATCGCCCAGATGGAACGGATACCGGCCGATACGACGACTTCGATGCAGCGCGACTTTCGCACGGGGCGGACGACCGAGCTCGAGTCGCTGACCGGATATGTCGTCCGCGAGGGCCGGCGGCTGGGCGTTCCGACGCCGACCTACGACCGGATGTACGAGTCGCTGCGGGGCCGTTAGACGACGTGCCGCGCCATTTTCTCGAAGGCGCTTTTCTGCGCCGGGCGATCCGTCGCGAGGCATGTCGTTTTCTGCGGAGTGTCGTCTCTGCGAATCGAGATTTCGATTGCGGAATTTTTCAGAAGGGTGTATCCGGCTTGTCGGTGGCCTGTTCCCGCTGAGGATGGAACGGACTAAGCGCGCGTTCCGTAACAAAATGCGTTGCCAGAACGTGAGAAAACGGCGAAACAGATAATTGCCACCTGTTCGCTTGTCCCTTAACCGGTGTGCGGAAGAGCTTATTTCCGTAGAGGAACGGGCTCCTGTCGCCGGATCGTTGTCGGACCGTTGCGAAAATTTTTTTTGCAGGTGTTCGCGGTTGCCGTCAGTACGGCGTTTTGTCCTCTTGGTCGCGCCACAACTCGAACGCGCGGATCGCCTCGTCGGGGAGCATGCGCTCGGACGGCAGCGAACGGGCGGACGGGGCGAGTGCGAACTCGTCGTATATGAACGAGTCGTCGAAGCCGATCTCCGCCGCGTCTTTCTTGTCGTTGGCATAATACATCCGGTCGAGTCGGGCCCAATAGATCGCGCCGAGGCACATCGGACACGGTTCGCACGAGGTGTATATCTCGCAGCCGCTCAGATCGAAGGTACCCAGCACCCGGGCCGCGTTGCGTATGGCGGTCACTTCGGCGTGGGCCGTCGGGTCGCACCCCGGCACGACGCGGTTCGTCCCGGTGGCGATCACGCGGCCGTCGCGGACAATCACGGCGCCGAACGGGCCGCCGCCCTTCCTGACGTTCTCGATCGACAGATCGATCGCCTGTCGCATGTATCGCTCGCGGCCGTCGTTTGCGGCACGCTTGGTTTTCTCTTTTTCATCCATGGTCGAAGCGGTTGGATAATGAGGTAAAGATACGGAAATATTTCCGGTCGGCAAGCCGTCGGGCATCCGGGGGCGCCTGTGTTTGGCCGTGCCGGCGGAAATGCGTAATTTAGGCCGGAAAAAATTGCGCGAAACGATGAAAATGTTCGAGGAAAGAATCCTGCGCGACGGGAAGTGCCTGCCCGGCGGAGTCCTGAAGGTGGACGGATTCATCAATCATCAGATGGACCCGGCGCTGATGATGTCGCTTGCCCGGGAGCTGGCGCGCCGTTTCGGAGGCGAGCCGCTGGACCGTGTGCTGACCGTCGAAGCGAGCGGGATCGCGCCGGCCGTGCTGGTCGGCTATCTGCTCGGCCTGCCGGTCGTCTTTGCCAAGAAAAAGTCGCCGAGCACGATGGAGAACGCTCTTTCGGCCCGTGTCCGCTCGTTTACGAAAGGGTGCGACTACGACGTCTGCCTGAGCCGGGACTTCCTGCATGCGGGAGACCGGGTGTTGTTCATCGACGACTTTCTGGCCAACGGAAACGCCGCGCTGGGCATGCTCGAACTGGTCGGTCAGGCCGGAGCCTCTCTCGCAGGCATGGGCTTTCTGATCGAGAAGGCGTTCCAGCCCGGAGGTGCGATGCTGCGCGAGAAAGGTATCCGCGTCGAGTCGCTGGCGCGGATCGAGAGTCTGGACGGCGGCCGGATCGTATTCGCCCGTTAGGGACCGTCGTTTCCGGTTCCGTCGCTTTCCCGAATTATCCGATCAAGGTCGCATATTCACATCCAAGCTGATGTCGGCTTGACGGGAAACGGCAGGAGCCAATACCATGACTTTCCATGTAGAGTATTCCGACGTAAGATCGAGTTCGATATTCACATCGAACGAATAGGTATTTGTGTCTCCTCGGTTCAGTTCGCTTTCCATGTTTACTATCCCATGAGACGCATTCCCGGTGACGACCAAAAGGGAGTGTTTCTCAAAATCGACGGTCGGCAGTTCCGTTTCGCAATCCTTGATATAACTTTTCAACTCTTCGCCGGAACGTATTACATGCAATTTGTCTTTCTCGATGTTTTCCCAGTTTGTTAACGAATCGAACAGCGATTCGACATGCGTTATCGCTACTTGGCCGGGTTCGGGATTTTTCGGTGAATTTTCTTTGCCATCGCATCCTGAAAATGCCGACGACAGCATAACGAGCGAGGCGACATAAATTACGGCTCTCATAATATTTCGATTTGGTTTCGCTTTGCCGGTCAATGTAACAAATTTATTCTCCGAAAACAAACGACGTTATACGTATCGCACCGAACGTTCCTGTCGGTATTACGGTAATTCGTTTTAGGTCGTCCTCAAAGTTGTCGAAATAATCTTCGACCGTTCGGAATGTCCTGTGCCTCGTTTTTGTCCGGTTCTTCATGGAACGTCATTTCCTTTCGGGTTTCCGAGTAAAAAAACTTTGTCCCCTGTCCGGTATCGGGGGAAGCTCATAGACCCGCTCTCCCCGGAAGGGAGAGGATGCGGTCGTTTTCATATAATCTGTCAGAAATCCGATGCTTGATTTGGGGTGATTCGACATCGGTCTCCACGATCGGATACGCTGCGATTTTTTTCTTGAAAAGTCACTCGCATAATCCGCAGGTTCATTCTCAGCATAAATTTTCCACTCCATTATGACCGTTTCGTAAAAAACTCATTTCTTGTCAGACGTAAGAGAGCGTCTTGTGTTTTTTGTCAGGCATTCTCAGAATTATCCTTAACTCGAAGCAATAGATAAATAGCCCGGCAGGCGCAGCAATATCTGCCTCTGCTATAAGTTTCGGGCTCTTCGGATAGGGGAGAGCGATCGAGACTTGGTATGAACGGTAAATAATAACGTTTGGAATAGTTGTAGCGAGCCGATTCTGCGGATGCGTCGGACCGGCGCATCTGCTTCGGCCTGACGTTCCATATCTTCGGAGGCGGAAACAAGTCCGGTTCCGGATTCATCGAAAAGTTATCGCTGCATTTCCCGGAGTTCGGTCCGATAGGATTATTCGGGGTTAAGGGACCGGTTGATCGTCCCGGAATATCGAGGTTCGGGGCTCGCGGTTCCGTTTCGTGAAGACGGGAAGCGGTAATGCCCGGGTCGAGGCTTTTTCGTTCCGGAGACGGCGACGGTCGGCTGCGGGGATATTGTCGAGCCCGTTTGCCGGTCGCGTTGTGTGGAACAAGATGTTCGCGCGGCGTTAAGTGGCAGCCTCGCCCGGCCGGGTGTGGCGAGCGGCGTGAGGGACAATCGCTGTCGGGCGGCTGTACGGTCGTGCGATTCTTATGAATACTTTCTCGGATAGCGCAGCAGAATGGCCAGCAGCGAGCAGATGCCCAAAGCCATCGGGTAATAGAGGTAGCCGATGATCTCGAGCGGGGAGACGGACGCCAGCCCGGCCGCGATCATCAGTTGCGCCCCGTACGGGATCAGTCCCTGCACGAAGCACGAGAACGAGTCGAGCAGGCTGGCGCTCTTGCGCCGGTCCACTCCGAAGCGGTCCGCTATTTGCCGGGCGATCGGACCGGTGGTGATGATCGCGATCGTGTTGTTGGCCGTGCACAGGTTGGCCATGCTCACGAGCGCGGCGATGCTCAGCTCGGCCGTCCGCTTGCCCGAGACTTTCCGCGTCAGCGCGCCGATCAGGTAGTCGATGCCGCCGCCCCGGCGGATCATTTCGAGCATGCCGCCTGCCAGCAGCGTGATGACGATCAGTTCGCCCATGCCGGCGATGCCTTCGCCCAAGGCCCCGATCCACTCGATCCACCCGACCGATCCGCCGAGCAGACCTACGGCTCCCGTCAGCACGATGCCCGTTACGAGTACGGTCGTCACGTGTACGCCGCATACGGCCAGTACGAGCACGGCGAGGTAGGGTATGATCGGAATCCATTCGACGGATTGCCTCTGCGCAGCGGCGGGCATTTCCGCGCCGCTCAGCAGGTAGAGCCCGAGCACGGCTGCGGCGGCCGGGACCGCGATCAGGCCGTTTACCCGGAACTTGTCGCGCATGCTGCATTCTTGGGTGCGGGTCGCGGCGATCGTCGTGTCGGAGATGAACGACAGGTTGTCGCCGAAGAAAGATCCCCCGACGATAACGGCTACGATCATCGGCGTTTCCAGACCGGTTCTCTGGGCTATGCCGAGCGCGACGGGCGTCAGCGCGACGATCGTGCCGACGGAGGTTCCCACCGCGAGCGAGATGAAGCAGCCGGCCAGAAACAATCCGCCCAGCAACAGGTTTCCGGGCAGAATGCGCAGCGTCAGGCCGACCGTCGCGTCGACCGCGCCCGTCGCCTCGGCCGACCGGGCGAACGCTCCGGCCAGCACGAAGATCCAAATCATCAGCATCAGGTTGTGGTGCGATGCTCCCTGCGTGAAGTGTCGTATGCGCTCGGCGAGCGGCTCCCCGCGCGAGATCAGGACCGAGTAGACCGACGCGGCCAGAAAGGCGACGGCGATGGGGACCTTGTAGAAGTCGCCGGCCGCGAGCGACGTGCCCAGATAAAGGCACAGGAAAACGGCCAGCGGACTGAGCGCCAGCAGGCCGCGCGATTTTTTCGGACGGGCGGAATCGTTCATTTTCTCGTTTTTCAAGCCTCGTATCGCTTTCTTACGGGCAAAGATACTCTTTATATGAAAATGTGCGGTCCTCCGTTTGTCTCATATTGCGCTTTCTTTGCTTTTGTTTTGGAGAGAAATAGTTTGTATGTCAGTGATTTGCATGCGAAGGCGGAATGTCGAAAATATATGGACAAAGAGGTGCTCGACGGGGAAGGGCAAAAAGAGTTTGCGGAGATGGCGTTGGGACCGGACGGCTGCCGATGCGGCTCGACGCTGCGGACTTTGCCGACGCCGAGAGGAGGAAATCGATTTTGAAAGATATGTTGGGAGGGATGGGTGAGCACGTCCATATCGATATCGACTTCCGCTGCGAGTACGGGAAAAACGGCGTGACAAGCGCGGGAAGCGTGGTGACGCGTTCCGTCCCTGCCGATTGCGTGGCGGTCGGCAATCCGTGCCGGGTGATAAAAAACTCTGACGGCGGAGCGTCTGTCGGAAGCGGCTTATCTGACCTGCCCTCTCCTGTGCCGACCGGGCCTCACGCGGTTTCTTCCGTTCCGGACGGGATCGGGCCGAAGTCCGCTACGTGTCTAATTATTCGACACAGGTGTCAAAAAATAAGACATGCAAAAAATAGGCGGATAGGGGTAAGTCGTTTGTTTTTAATTTGTTGTATTTGTGGTATGCTTTTTATTCCATAAAGTCCGAAATATAATACTTTCCGTGAAATCGAACCCGATGGAACCATGAGAAACCTGAACATCGCTTTACGCTCGCTTTTCAAAAAAGAACGGCACAACATGACGAAAATCCTTTCGCTGAGTGTCGGACTGGCCGTCGCGTTGGTACTGATCGCCAAAATCTGTTTCGAGCGGTCGTTCGACTCGTTCTATCCGGACGTAGAGCGGGTGTACCGGCTGGTCGAATACGGCTCGATGAACGGAGGCGATCCTTTTGAGTTTTCCCAGACGCCGGGAGCCGTAGCGCCTGCCATGAAAGAAGAGGTCCCGGGCATCGAGGCCGCTACGCGTCTGACCTACGTAACCGGAGAGGGAACCCGGATCACGGCCGGCGACAAGCGGCGCTACTTGGCCGATAACGTGCTGATGGCCGACAGTTGCCTGTTCGACGTGTTGCCGCGTCCCGTTCTGTCGGGCGATCCGAAAAAGGTGCTCGCCTGTCCGGGCTATGCGATGATATCGCGTTCGCTGGCCGAGAGGCTCGGGGGGATCGACCGGGTCGAAGGAGAAGTCCTCGTGCCGGTGGACGATCCCGGTTCGAGGTGGATCGTGGGCGGCGTGTTCGAGGACGTGCCGGAAAACTCGCACCTTCGCTACGATATTCTGGTGTCGCTGGAAGGCATGGCCGAGTGGAGCCGGAACAACTGGGTCGGGAACGATCGCTATCTGGGGTACGTCCGGTTGGCGCCGGGAGTGACGCCCGAGGGTCTGGATCCGGCGATCCGTCGGATGATCGACAAGCACATCGATAGCGAGGAGATGCGAAAGGCCGGGGCGAGTCTGCTATTTTCGATGAAGCCGCTGCGAGAGATGCACGCCGGCACGAGCGACGTCCGGAACATGTTCGTGATGCTGACGATTCTGGCTTCCGCTCTGCTGTTTACCGCGATGATGAACTATATCCTGATCGCGCTTTCGTCGCTCGCCGGTCGGTCCAAGGAGATCGCCTTGCACAAGTCGTACGGCGCTTCGGGAAGCGACGTGCTGCGACTGACGATGACCGAGACGCTGCTGCACATGGCCGTCTCGATGGTTCTGGCGATCGTGCTGATCTTTCTGTGCCGCGGCCTGATCGAGGACCTGCTGGGCGTTTCTCCCGAGACCTTGCTGCTGTCGGAAGGGGCCGTCGTCCTGCTGGGCGTCTGCGCTGCCGTATTTCTGGTCACGGGACTCGTGCCGGGAATTCTTTTCGCCCGGATTCCGGTAACTTCCGCTTTCCGTCGTTCCAGGGAGAGCAGGCGGATATGGAAGCTGTCTCTGCTGTTCCTGCAGTTTGCGGCCGCCGGACTGCTGGTTTCGCTGCTGATCGCGATCGGCCGGCAGCATCGTTTCATGCTCGACAGCGACCCGGGATACTCGTTCGACCGGCTGGCTTTCTGTCCGGTTTCCGGACAGGATTCGGCGACCCGCGTCCGGATCGTCGAAGAGATCGGGAAGCTGCCCGAGGTGGAGCGGGTCTCTTCCTGCAGCTGTCTGCCGTTGCATGGCATGGCGGGGAACAACATCATGCTGCCGGGTTCGGACTGGGAGTGTTTCAACGTGGCCGACCAATACGCGGTCGGCGGCGGATTCCTCGATCTGATGGAAATACCTCTCGTCGACGGACGCTTTTTTACCGAGGACGTATCGGGCTCGACGGAAATCATGGTCAGCCGGTCGTTCGTCGAACGGATGAAGGATTTCGCGGACTGGACGGACGGCCCGGTCGGCAAGATGATTTCCATTACGGGGCATGAGCCTTGCGATTACACGATCTGCGGCGTGTACGAGAATTACCGCATCGGATCGCTGAACGGTATGGATCCGCGTCCGTCCGTGCTGTTTTACGATAGCAAGCCTTCTCCGATGTTGTTGATCAAACTGCGCGCGGTAACGGCCCGGGCAGTAGACCGCGTCCGGGAGAAATTGCAGGAGCTGATGCCGGACGGCGACTTGCAGCTGACGCTTTATTCGGCAGCCATGGCGAATCTGTACGGCGATTCGCGGAAGTTCAGGGATCAGGTCTTGATCGGCGGCATCGTCACGCTGCTTATTTCGTTGATCGGACTGATCGGCTACACGGACGACGAGACCGGCCGCCGTCGCAAAGAGCTGGCCGTGCGCAAGGTGCACGGAGCCACGCTGCGGGAGATTCTGTGTATTTTCCTTTCGGACATCCTACGGGTCGCGTTGCCGGCCGTCGTGCTGGGATGTGCCGTCTCTTTCTTTGTCTCGGAGTTCTGGATGCGGCAGTTCGCCGAGAAGGTACCTTTGAGTCTGTGGATTTTCGTCGCCGGCGGCGCGGGCGTCGGTCTGGTCGTCACGGCCTGCGTGATCTATCGGACGT
>ERZ825670.2008-NODE-2008-length-20486-cov-3.536489_pt1 | contig 20486 bp, 20 predicted proteins | sample MGYA00519929_ERZ825670 | MGnify/ENA primary metagenome ERZ825670 (study PRJEB31778, sample SAMEA3449207) | human gut metagenome | biome: human gut; feature: human-associated habitat; material: faeces | place: United Kingdom | collected 2010/2012 ...
GCGCCAAAGTTCTGCGCCGAGAACGTAGTGATCGATACGCCGAGCGCCTCGGTCACCATCCAGATAATGCCATCCAGGCGCCCAGATAGACCCCAAGCAGTCGTGACATCGGCGCCAAACGAATTAACCGACACCTGGATCAGCACGTTCGAGATCGAATAGGCAGCCGATTGAAAACCGAGTGGCAGACCACACGAGATCATACTCTTGCAAATACCGCGATCGATACCGAGCTTAGACAGCGAAAGACGCCATGCACCCGGAGCGCGCATCATGCGCAACACGATCATCGTTGCATTGGAGCAAATGGTCAGCGCCACTGCGATGCCGCAGCCCAGCGCCTCCATATGCAACACAGCGACAAAGATGATATCCAGCACCACGTTAACAAGGCAGCCAGAGGCAATGATCACGGCGGGCCCGCGCGTGTCGCCCACGGCACGCAGCAGTGCGGTTCCCATATTCAGCAGCAGTGCCGCAACCATCGCGGCAAAATAACAGCGAGCATAGGCCACACCCTCGGCCAATAGTTCATGCGGCGTGTTCATAAGCACCAGCATGGGCTCAACGAACACTATGCCAAGAATCGAGAAAACGATACCGCCCACCAGTGCGAGCGTCATGGCTGTATGGATCGAACGACTCAGTCGCTCATCATCGTGCTGGCCAAAATACTGACCGGTAATGACCGCGCAGCCGGCGCCAACGCCAACGCAAAAGCCAATGCAGAGCTCGGTGAGGACCATCGTGGCCTGAATGCCGCCCAGCGCGAGCTTGCCGCCAAACTGGCCAACGATATACGTACCGATAAGCGTGTAGGCCTGCTGAAAAAACGAACTAAAAAAGATGGGAACGCACAGCGACAGCAATTGCTGCCAAATGACACCTTGCGTTACATCGATCGCCGTAGATTTCTTAGCCACACGCCCTCCCCACACGCATACGTCAAACAGCAAAACAGCAATTTAAAACCAAAGCCAAATCCAGCTTAGCACCGACTAGCGGCGACCGAAACACCCCGAATTAGAGCACAGTGCGGAATAACTGCCTAGTGATACAAACCCGGCTGGTAGTGATACTCATTGCTCACGTGCGGGCACAGCTGCCAAAAGGCGACGGCGCTCGCCGCGGCCACGTTAAGCGAATCGACCCCGTGCGCCATCGGAATGCGCACCGCGTGGTCACAGCCGGCAATGGTCTTGGCGCCCAAGCCGGCACCCTCGGTACCCATAAAGATTGCCAAGCGGTCAATCTCCTGCAGCACGGGATCGTCCAGCGATACGGAATCGTCCGTCAACGCCATAGCGGCACACGAAAAACCGGCATCGTGCAACGCGCTCAGACCATCATGCGGCCACACACGAGCCTCGCTGCCAATGCGCGTCCACGGCACCTGAAACACGGTGCCCATGCTCACGCGGGCCGAGCGACGATACAGTGGATCGCAGCACGTCGGGCTGACCAAAATACCGTCAACGTTCAATGCGGCAGCCGAGCGGAAAATCGCGCCAACATTGGTGTGATCGACAATACCCTCAAGCACGCACACGCGCACCGGACGACCCCCCGCCGCCTCGACAACGCCGCCCAAGAACTCATCAACCGGAATCTGACGCGGGCGACGGAACGCCGCCAGCGCGCCGCGCGTCACGTTAAAGCCCGTCAACTGCTCCATGAGCTCCATGGAGGCCACGAACACGGGAACCGGACCCGCTCCCTCGCGCACGACAAGCTGGTCAAACAGCGGCATCATCTGGTCGAGCCAGCGCTCGCCCAGAAGAAAGCTCACCGGCTCATATCCGGCGCGAACCGCACGCTCGATGACCTTGGCACTCTCAGCGATAAAAATGCCCTTCTGCGGCTCCAGCACGCAGCGAAGCTCACGCTTGGTCAGTCGCACGTAGGCATCGAGCCGCTCGTCCTCGAGCGAATCAATTCGCAGAACCTCAACGGCATCAGTCATAGCAGCCAGCCCGCACCCTTCTTTACAGCACATCTATACCAAACGAGGCGACGCTAAGCGCCGCCCCATGCATTCAATCAACCCGATGATACCGTTCACGCCAGACGATTTACGCCTCGATGCGACGATACGTCACGAACTCATAATCGACGCCCTCGTCACCCTCACCGGCGGCAATCGTCGCGACCCCGCTACGCTGCGCAATCTCCCACGCAGGATCGGCTTCCAAATCGGGAAAGTACGTATCCACGACATGGACGCAGTGGTTATGCGTGACCTCGGCCTCGACGCAATACGGCAAAAAATGCCGATAGACATCGCCGCCACCGATCACCCAGGCAACGGGCTCATCGGCAACCGCGGCGAGCGCCTCGTCGATACTATGCACCACGTCGACGCCCTCGGGGGCAAAGCTCTCGTCGCGGGTGAGCACGATATTGCGGCGGTTCTTGAGCGGACGCCCGCCGGGAAAACTCAGCAGGGTCTTGCGTCCCATGATAACCGGGCAGCCCTTGGTGCAGGCCACAAAATGGCGCATATCGGCGCGATTGGACACCACCATGTCGCCCTCGCACCCAATGCCCCAATCGTCACACACGGCGACGATAGCAGATAGCTTACACGTCATGAGCACCACCTACACCGCAATGGGAATGTTCTTGACCTGCGGGCCGTGCTCATAGCCCTCGACGATCAGGTCATCGGTCGTAAACGCATAGAAGTCATGCACATCGGGGTTGAGCGTTACCTTGGGTGCCGCAAACTGCGGACGCTCGATAAGCTCGCGGACGATATCGACATGACGATCATAGATATGGGCGTCGGCGATCACGTGCAGCAGCTCACCGGGAATCATATCGACCGACTGCGCGACCATCATCAGCAAAATGGCGTACTGGCACACGTTCCAGTTGTTCGCGGCCAAAATGTCCTGGCTGCGCTGGTTGAGAATCATGTTGAGCGTCGGCTTGTCGTCCTGAGGACGCTGCGTCACGTTATAGGTCACGCTATAGGCGCACGGATAAAGGTGCATCTCGGACAGATCGCTAAACACGTACGTATTGGTCATAATGCGGCGACTATACGGCGTGTGCTTAAGGTCGTACAGCACACGGTCCATCTGGTCGAAGTCGCCCTCGGCGTAATGGCTCTTCTGACCAATCTGATATCCGTAGGCTTTACCGATGGAACCGGTCTCATCGGCCCACTCATCCCAGATATGGCTGTTGAGATCATGCACGTTATTGGACTTCTTTTGATAGATCCACAGAATCTCGTCCATGGCAGACTTAAGCGCCGTACGACGCAGGGTGAGCGCGGGGAACTCCTCGCGCAGATCATAGCGCGCCGTGACACCAAAGTTTTTAATGGTATAGGCAGGGGTGCCGTCCTCCCACACCGGACGGACCTTTTGGCCCTCGGTGGTGGTGCCATGATCCAAGATATCGCGGCACATGGTTACAAACTGCTGATCAGCTTTGCTCATTGACCCTCCTGTCAGTCGCCTATAAGCGAGATTTATTGTAGCCCAGGCGCGCGAGTGTCGAATTGGACACTTAGTCCGGCACACGCAATGCACGGCAGCGCGGCTCCGCAAGCGGCAACGAGGCATCTTAGCCTTTTTCTGACATATGCCAGAAATGCCTTGCGCCCAACGACTAACGCGTTATCCTATTGTTGACATATGTCAGATAAGGAGTGTGCATGGCAGGAAGACGCGAAAAACTGCGCCGCGTCGGGATCATCCCCGAATACCGCGGCTTCACCCCCGATGGCCTGGCCAGCGGTGATGCCATCGACATGACCGTCGACGAGCTTGAGGTGCTGCGCCTGTGCGACCTGGAAGGTCTCAACCAAGAGGCGGTCGCCCAGCAGATGGGCATCGCCCGTGCAACGGTGGCGGCCATTTGCAGCCGCGCGCATCGCAAGGTGGCCGATGCGCTGGTCAACGGACGAGCGCTCGTCATCGAGGGCGGCAATATCGCGTACTCCCCCATCGCCTCGACGACGGCCGCATGGCCAGCAAAGGAGGTCGGCACCATGAGGGTGGCAACGACGTACGACAACGGCAACATCTTTATGCACTTTGGCCGCAGCGAGCAGTTCAAGATCTACGACATCCAGGATGGCAAGGTGCTCAACGAGCAGGTCGTAGGCACCGGCGGCACCGGCCACGGTGCCCTTGCGGGCCTGCTCGCCAACGGTGGCGTGGACGCGCTCATCTGCGGCGGCATCGGCGGTGGCGCTATCAACGCGCTTGCCCAAGCCGGCATCACGGTATACGCAGGTGCCCAGGGCAACAGCGACGCCTGCGTCGAGGCCCTTATCGCCGGCACGCTCGCACAGAACGGCGAGGCCACGTGCGGCTGCCACGGCCATGACCACGACCACGCCCACGAACACGGCGAGTCCTGCAGCTGCCACGACCATCACGAGCACGAGGGCCACGAGGGCTGCAGCTGCCACTAACGGCACGACACCGCGAGCTCGGGGTGCGACGCCGAACGCAACCCAACAATCAAAGCCAACAACAAAGGCCACCCGGTAGCTTCCGAGTGGCCTTTGCCATATCAAGCTGGAATTACAGCCCTATTTCTTATTACGCATCTGCGCTTCCATCTGGCGCAGCAGGTCCATATCGGACTTGGGGCCGCCCGTTCCCAGGCCGCCCATGCCGCCCAGCCCCATGGCATCCAGACCGGGAATATTGGGCATGCGCATCTTTTTGCCCTTCTTACCCTTCTTGCCCTTCTTGCCGCCGGCCTGCGCCTGATTGGCCATCGTGCGCATGCGGCCCATCATCTTGTTCATCTCGCCCCACTGCTTCATAAGGCTATTGACCTCGGTGGGGGTCACGCCGGCGCCCTTGGCAATGCGGGCACGGCGCTGACCGTTGATGATGGAGGGGCGAAGGCGCTCCTCCTTGGTCATCGACATGATGATGGCCTCGTTCTTGTCGAAGATGCCCTCGTCCAGGTTGCCGCCCATCTGGTTGAGCGCACGCTGGCCGCCGGGGAGCATGCCCAGGATGCCCTTCATGCCGCCCATCTTCTTGACGGCCTTCATCTGGTCGAGCATGTCATTCATGGTGAAGCCCTCGCGCAGCATGCGCTCGGCAGCCTCGAGCTGCTCGGCGTCGGCCGCCTCCTGGGCCTTCTCAATAATGCCGACAACGTCGCCCATACCAAGAATGCGCTTGGCCATACGATCGGGATAGAACGGCTCCAGCGAATCGGGCTTCTCGCCCATGCTCACGAACTTGATGGGCTTGCCGGTCACCTGGCGCACGGAAAGCGCGCCGCCGCCACGGGCATCGCCGTCGAGCTTGGAGATGATCACTCCGTCAAAGTCGGTGCGCTCGGCAAAGGTCGAGACGACGTTGACGATATCCTGGCCGGTCATGGCATCGACGACCATCAGCACCTGATCGGGCTTGACGGCCTTCTTGATGTCCACGGCCTCCTGCATCATCTGCTCATCGATCTGAAGACGTCCGGCGGTATCGACGATGACCACGTCGCGCAGGTGGTCGACGGCCTCCTGGATGGCGCCCTTGGCGATATCGACCGGGTGCGCACCGTCGCCGCGGAAGACCGGTACGCCGATCTCGCCACCGAGTGTGGCCAGCTGGTCGGCAGCAGCGGGACGGTAGACGTCGCACGCGGCGAGCAGCGGTGAGCGGCCCTGCTTCTTGAGCAGGTAGGCCAGCTTTACGGCAGCCGTGGTCTTACCGGAGCCCTGCAGGCCCACGAGCATGATGACATTGGGAATACGGTTGCTAAAGACGAGCTTGCTCTCGGTGGAGCCGAGCATCTCGGTAAGCTCGTCGAGCACGATCTTGACGACGTTTTGCGCCGGAGAGAGCGACTCCATGACCTCTGCGGTCATGCAGCGCTCCTTAGTCTTGGCGACGAACTCCTTGACAACCTTAAAGTTAACGTCGGCCTCGAGCAGCGCCATGCGAATATCGCGCATGGCCGAAGTAATATCGGCCTCGGTCAGCTTGCCCTTGCCGCGCAGGCGGTCAAATGTGTCGTTGAGGCGATCGCTCAGGGAATCAAACACTAGTCACTCCTTAATTGGACTCGCCCACCAGGGCGCGGCAGAAATCTTTGGCATTGAACTCCTGCAGGTCATCGACCTGCTCGCCCACGCCGATGCGCAGGATCGGGAGCTTGAGCTTCTCGGCCACGGCCATGGCGATGCCGCCCTTAGCCGTGCCGTCGAGCTTAGTCATGATAATACCGTCCAGGCCCAGCGCCTCGTTAAACTCGAGCGCCTGGTTCAGACCGTTTTGGCCCGTCGCGGCGTCGATCACAAGCACAACCGAGACCGGCATGGGACCGGCGGCCATATTGGCGGCGCGCTTACGGGTCACATTGACCACCTTGGCAAGCTCGCGCATGAGCTCAGGGCTCGTGTGTAGACGGCCGGCGGTATCGATAAGCACCAGGTCGCTGCCGCGCTTGTCGGCCTCGTCGAGCACGTCGTAGCAAACGCTTGCCGGGTCGGAGCCGCGGTCGCGCTTGATGACGGGAACGCCTGCGCGCTGGCCCCACACATCAAGCTGCTCGATGGCGGCGGCGCGGAAGGTGTCGGCCGAACCGATCACCACGTTCTTGCCGCGGGCAGCCATGGCGCTCGCGATCTTACCGACCGTCGTGGTCTTGCCGGCACCGTTAATGCCCACAAACAGCACGCAGCTCGGCGTATCGGAGAACGGATCTCGCTCGATGGGCACAAAGTGCTGCTCAAGCTGCTCGGCCAGGGCGCGGCGAAGCTGCGGAGCGGTCTTGAGGTTCTTCTTGGCCGCGGCATCGCGCAGGTCATCGGAGACCTTGATAGCGACCTCGGCGCCCATGTCACCCATTACGAGGGTGTCCTCCAGGTCCTCCCAAAAATCCTCGTCGACCTCACCGCCAAAGTAGAAGACCTCGTTGAGGGCCTCGCGGCTGCGCTCAAGTCCGCGCGAGAGAGCATCGAAGAATCCCATTATGCATTCACGACCTTTCCGGTTTCGCGATCGAGTTTTTGCGAGACGACGCGACTGACGCCGTCGGCTTGCATCGAGACGCCATAGAGGACGTCAGCGTCCTCCATAGTACGGCGCTGATGCGAGATAACCAAGAGCTGCGTATCGGAACGCAGAACATCGAGGGCTCCGATGAGCTTGGACAGGTTAGCGTCATCAAGCGCCGCCTCGACCTCGTCCAGCACATAGAACGGAACCGTACGTGTGCGGTACACGGCAAAAAGCAGGGCGAGCGCCGTCAGACTCTTCTCGCCGCCCGACATGAGCATCATCTTGGTGATGCGCTTGCCGCGCGGCTGCGCCACGACCTCGATACCCGTCTCGGCAGGATGCTCGGGATCGGTCATCTCCAGATGAGCCTGGCCGCCCGGGAAGAGCATAGCGAAGATCTCGCGGAAGTTCGCGTCGACCTTCTCAAACGTCACCAGGAAGGCCTTCCGCATCTTGCGATCAATGGCCACCGTGATCTTGGTGAGCGCCTTGCGCGCGCTCTCCAGATCGGCCAGCTGCTCCTCGATGTAGTCGGCGCGGCGCTTGAGCTGCTCGTACTCCTCCATGGCAACTTGGTTAACGGGACCAAGGTTGTTGATCTGGCGCACAAGCTGGTTGAGTTCGCGCTCGGCGGCATCGCGGTCCGTGGGCACCGGAAGCATGAGCGCTTCCTCGAGCACCGTCGTGCCATCGGCGGTAATGGCCTTGATGGCAGCCTCGACCTGCACCTCGAGCTTGCCACGCGCGACCTTGAACTCGTTTTGCGTGGCAGAGGCGGTATCGACTCGCTCCTTAGCGCGGGCAACCTCTGCCTTGGCATCCTCGATGGTCTTCTTGAGCGAAGCGGAGTCCGCCTCCTCCAGAGAGGCCTGGTCACGCAGGCGCGCTGCCCAATCCGACGCGCGTTCCAACAGGGCAGAATAGCGTTCGTGCATGGGGTCGACGCGCAGGCGCAGCAGCTCGAGCGAGCGCGAAGCCTGGCGTGTTCCGCGGATACGACGGTCGATGCCCTCAAGACGATGCTCAAGGTCGGGCACGCGGCCCTTCAGCGAACGCAGGCGCTCGCTCGTCTGGGCCAGGCGCACCTTGGCATCGGCGAGCTTACCGGCGGCCTCGGAATCGTCACGGCGAACGCGATCGAGCTCATCGTTGGCCTCGGCAATCTGGAGACCCAGGTCGCTTGCCTGTGCACGCGCCTCGTCACGCGAACGGGTGAGCTCGTCAACGCGCGGGCGCGCGGCACGAACGGCCTCGGCAGCCTGCTCGCGGCGCTTGGAGATGCGCACGCGCTCGACCTCGGCATTGTTGGCGCTTTGCTCCAAGCGGCCGATCTCGGAGAGCAGCGAGCGGCGCTCGCCCTCAAGACGGGCGATCTCACCGGCGGCATCGCCCTCGGCGGCACGGGCCTCCTCGACGGCAACGTTGGCCTCGACGACTTGGTCCGAAGCATGCTCAAAGATGGCAGCCAGATCGGGTTCCAGGCCCTCGAGCTCACGGATGCGGCGCTTGCGCTCCAAGGCACCCAAAGCCTCGCCGGCATCAAGCCCCACGCGCACCAGGCCGCCGCAGGCGACGCGGGCGCCATCGGGGGTCACGTAAGTCACGCCTTCAACGACCGGCGCCGACAGCGCGGCAGCAAGATCGTCAACGACGTAATAGCCGCCGAGCAGCGCCTCGACGACGGGACCGTAGCCTGCGCGCACGGACAGACGATCAACCAGACGGGTACCGGAGGCGCCCTCAGCGGCGGTAGAGCCGCTCACGCCGCGCGCCACCAGCAGTGCCTCGCCCGAGGCCTTCTTTTGGTCCAGAGCCGCACGACCGGCACGCTCAAGCGTGGCGGCGTCATCAAACAGCAGCGCATCGATATCGCCGGCGAGCAATTGCTCAACCAGGCCCTCAAGCTCGCGAGGGGCTTCGAGCACATCGCCCAGGCGACCCATTACGTCATCGCCAAGCGCACCCACCAGACGGCTCACGAGCGGCGAGCTGTCGGCCATGCGGGCATCGAGTTTCTTTTGGCTGGCAAGCTCCGAGCGCACCTCGGATAACTTGTTGCGTGCCTCGCTCTCACGGGCACGCAGGTCCTTCAGGGCCGCGCGTGCCGTCTCGGTGGCCTCACGCGCATCGACCTGAGCCTGGCGCGCTTCCTCAAGAGCGCCCTCAAGCTCCTCGGCGCGGTCGCGACGGCTCTCGAGCGAAGCCATGACCTCCTCGAGCTGCTCGTCGATCTGCTCCAGGCGCGAGGCATACATGTTGTCCTCGACCTCGGCATTGCTCAGCGAGTCCTTCACCTTGGCGAGCTCGAGCGCGGCGTTGTCGGCCACGCGCTGCACATCGCGTTGCTCACGCGTAAGCTGCGAAATCTGATTGTCGAGCGCCACGCGCCGCTCGTGGAGCTCTGCGGCGGCAGGACCAGCGGCGTCAACGTCCTCCTGGGCCTGCATGTGCGCGCCGGTCACTTCCTCAAGCTGCGCACGCGCGTCCTCGAGCTCCTCGACCACACGACGACGCTGATGCTCGGAGCTCGAAATCTGACCGCGCATGTCAGACAGGCGCGACACCATGTTGTGGCCCTTTTCCTCGAGTAGGCGCATGTCGGAGTTAATGCGGCCGACCACATCTTGCATATGACGGCGCTGCTCGCCCAGGTCGCCCACAAACAGGCCCTTTTCCTCGAGCATGACCTGGAGCTTCTCGAGCTCGCGCTCCTTTTCGCCCAAGCGGTACTGCGCAAGCTCAAGCTCGGCCGCGCCCTCCTTGGAGCGGCTCTCCAGGTCGTTCCACTGCGACTGCAGCGAACGCAGCTCATCGACGGCCAGCATCTGCGTAAGCTCGTTCGCGCGCGAGGACAACTCTTTGTACTTGCGCGCACGATCGACCTGACGCTCCAGCGGTCGCAGCTGACGGGCGATTTCCTTATTGATGTCGCGGGCACGCGTCAGATGCTCGTCCATCGACTTAATCTTTTTGAGCGCACGCTCCTTGCGGCGCTTGTGCTTGGAGATGCCGGCGGCCTCCTCGATGAGGGCGCGGCGCTCCTCGGGGCGGCTCTGCAAAATGGCGTCGAGCTTGCCCTGGCTGATGATGGAATGCGTATCCTTGCCCAGGCCCGAATCGTGCAGGATGTCCTGAATGTCCATCAGGCGGCACGGACTCGAGTTGATGAGGTACTCGCTTTCGCCCGAGCGATACATGCGACGGGTGATGGCGACCTCGTCAAAATCGACGGGCAGCATATGGTCCGAGTTATCGAGCACCAGCGTGACCTCGGCGACACCCACCGGCTTGCGCGCTGACGAGCCCGAGAAGATGACGTCCTCCATGGCCTGGCCGCGCAGCTGCTTGGCGCTCTGCTCGCCCAGGACCCACAGAATTGAGTCGGAGATGTTCGATTTTCCCGAGCCGTTGGGACCGACGATGACGGTCAGGCCCGGCTCAAACGTCATATGGGCGCGGTCGGCAAACGACTTGAACCCTTTGAGCGTGAGGGACTTGAGATACACGGTTCCTCGCTTACACGTGCTTCTTGTTCAGAATCACGCCGTTGGTGGTGTAACCCATGCGGTCGAGCGCTTCGAGCGCGGCGGCTCCCTCGGCTTCCTTCTTAGAGGAACCGGAGCCGCGACCCTGACGAATACCATCGATCAAAACCACGGCGGTAAAGGTGGGCGCATGCGCCGGGCCCTCGGAGCCAACGAGCTTATACGCCGGGGGTTCGTGACCGTCGGCTTGCACGCACTCCTGCAAAAACGACTTGGGGTTCGCGGGGTGCTCGGCACGCTCGGAAGCCAAATGCGGCTTAAGCGTACGGTGAATGAACTCCGCCGCGGCATCCCAGCCGGCATCCAGGTACAGCGCGCCCACGAGCGACTCATAGACGTTCTCGAGGGCCGAATGCAGGCCGCGCGCACCAGTACCGGTCTCGGAGGCACCAAAGATGATGATGTCGTCGATGCCCAGCTCGTGAGAAACCTCGGACAGCGTAGCGCCCGAGACAAGCGACACCTTCAGGCGCGTGAGCTTGCCCTCGTCAAACTCAGGATAGGACTCAAACAGGGAGCGTGCGACCACAGCACCCAAAATGGAATCGCCCAAGAACTCAAGGCGCTCATAGCTGGCAGAAACCGGCTGGCCCTCGACTGCCGAGGGATGCGTAAGGGCCGCGCGCAGCAGCACCTTATTATTGAACTCGTGGCCCAGGATTTCCTGGGCACGCGTAAGTCGTTCGGATAAAGCCAAGACCTAGGCCTCCCTGGCGTTTTCGATCGCGTCGACGGCGTCGGCGACAGAGTTGAGCGAGAGCAGGGTCTCGTCATCGATCTCGAGGTTGAACTCGTCCTCGATAGCCGTAACCAGCTGCAGGCGCTCGAGCGAGTTGGCATCGAGGTCGTCAAAGGTGGTCTCATCGCTAATTTCGGCAACATCGACGCCCAGAACGTCAGCAGCGACCTCGGCGATCTTGTCGAAGATTTCGGAGCGGTCCATAGCGCTTCCTCTCATAGTGCATGAATACCAAAAGAATGGTACCGTCCGGGCGGTACCAAGACACGGTTCTGATTCTACCCCACGACGTGCGCCGCGAAGCACATAACAGCGCTCTAACTCGCTCTTACAAAACGATACTGTCCATAGAGTTGGCGACATTCTCGACCAGCCCGGCGCGCACGGCTTCGGCCGCCGCGAGCGTACCGTTTTTGACAGCCTCGACCGAGGTGGCGCCATGGCCGATCAGGACCACGCCACGCAGGCCCAAAAGAATCGCGCCGCCCTTGGCGTCGCCCGAAAGCTTGGCTTTAATCTCGCGCATCTGTTTTTTGATGAGCAGCGCGGCAATCTTGGTGCCGAGCGAAGACATAAAGACACCCTTGAGCTCCTGCAGCAAAAATTTGGCAGCGCCTTCGGTGGCCTTGAGCGCAATATTGCCCGACATGCCATCGGCAACGATGACATCGAAGTTACCTGAGGTGATGTCCGTTCCCTCGCAGTTACCAACAAAGCCGGGAACGGCGGCTTTCATGGCCGGGAAGCAGGCCTTGGTAAAGTTGGAGCCCTTCTCGTCCTCGGTGCCGTTGGCAAGCAGGCCCACGCGGGGATGCTCGATGCCCAGGACGACGCGGGCATAGGCGCTACCCATCTGAGCAAAACGCACCATGTCATCGACCTCCACATCGGGGTTGGCACCCATGTCGCACAGCACCGTCAGACCGCCGGCGCGATTGGGCAACGCATTGGTAAGGCACGGACGCACCGGCTGCTTCTTGCCTTCGGCCTGATACCTAAACGGCGTCACGTAGGCGGTGGCAGCGGCGGTCATGGCACCGGTCGAGCCGGCGGAGAAGAACGCATCCGCGTTGCCCTTCTTAATGGCGCGACACGACAGCACGATCGACGACTTACGCTTGGTCATCACGGCGCGAATGGGATCGTCATCCATGGCGATAACGTCAGGCGCCTCAAGGGCCTCAACACGTGCATGGGAAGCTGCAAAGGGATTGACGATTTCGGCGCGACCAGCTGCCAAGACCACGCCGAGCATCACCGCAATCTGCTCCTCGCTCGCGGTATCGGAGAGGATCGACCATGTGAACGAATTGAGGAAGTACGAGCCCTCGATATCGGGATCGGCGGCAAGCGCAGCCTCGATACCATCGAGAACGACCTGAGGTTTCTCGTCTCCGCCCACAACGTCTACACAAACGCGAACGTTACTCATATACATGCTCCTTATACAAAAATGGCCGACTCATTGAGCCGGCCATTGTGGTTCCATTTGGAACGGCATCGCATCCAGAGTATACCGTTACTCGGTAACGATAACCTCGCGGTCCTTGTAGAAACCGCAGCTGGGGCACACGTGGTGCGGAAGCTTGACAGCGCCGCAACGGGGGCACGTGGACTGAGCCGCAGCCGAGATCTTCATGTTGGCGGAACGACGGGTGTGAGTGCGGATACGACCCTGCTTTTGTTTAGGTACGGGCATAGTGACCTTCCTTATGAACTATCCAGTGTGGCGATTACGCGCAAGTAGCGATACTACCACAGTTTTACTCATCAAGCTTGAGATTCTTCAATGCTGCAAATGGATTTTCCGTGGCAGCGGCCCATTCTGCCTCTGCCTGGGCGGCGCAATCGCATTGCTCGACGTTGAGATTGCAGCCGCAAGTGGGGCACAGACCGCGGCAATCGGGCTTGCAGAGCACCACAAACGGGGTGTCCATAACGACCGCGTCATTGATGGGCTCACCCAGATCGACGATACGGTCCTCACCCAGGAGCTCGTAGCCGTCCTCGTAGGCCTCGGGATCCTCGGGTTCCTCAAAGAGGTAGAACTCCTCGATCTCGCCGGCGATATCAAACGAGGCGGGCTCCAGGCAACGGTCGCACTCACCGGTGGCGTGCGCGCGGACCATGCCCGTGAGCAAGACACCGGTACCGGCATTGGTAAAGACAACGTCGTAGTCGATGCCGTCCTGAAGCTGGTACTCCTTCTCGCCCACCGTGTAGGTGGAGACATCGACCTTACCGGTCAGCGGATACGAATCTCCGGGAAACTCGAGCTGCTCGGAAAGATCGACGGTAACGCTCGGGAACTCAGCCATTACCACTGACCGTTCTGTTGGGCGGCACCCTCGTTGAGCTGCTGACGGCAACGGGTAACGGTGCCGGTCAGGCTCTTGAGGTTCTCCTCCAGGTGCGTAAAGACCTGCTCTGCGTAGTCCTCGGCAGCATAACGCGTCTCGCGCTCGTACTGCTGGGCACGATCGCGGATGTCGTCGGCCTGCTGCTGCGCAAGGCGGACGATCTCCTGCTCACCGGCAATGGTGAGGGCCTGCTGCTGAGCGTCGGCGATGATGGAATCGGCCTGGGCGGCGGCGGAAGCCATAAGCTCCTCGCGCTCCTTAAGGATACGGCGGGACTTCTGCCACTCCTCGGGATAGCTCATGCGGATCTCGTCGAGGATGTTGAAGAACACGTCGGCGTCGATGACCTTGAACTGAGCGTTCTTGCCGAAAGGCGGCTTGGCTTCCTCGATCAGCCCTTCGAGCTCATCGACCAAGCTGACGATCCTATCGCCAGGAAAATTCTCGCCCGGCATCCGGTCTCCTTTCATAGGTAACATATCATCGTGCTAGTTTACCACATGCCACCAGGCAATAAGAAACGTCACGAAAAGCGATGTTTGAGCGCTTCGACCACGTTGGACGGGACAAACGTCGATACATCGCTGCCGAGCGAGGCGATCTGGCGAACGACCGAGCTCGAGATATAGCCGTACTGCGGCGCACTCATGACAAAAATGGATTCCAGCTCGTTATCCAAGCGATAGTTGAGGTCGGCCTGCTGCAGCTCGTACTCAAAGTCGGTCATGGCGCGCAGGCCCTTGACCACGGCCCCCGCCCCCTGCTCACGAGCGAAGTCGACCAAGAGGCCGGTAAAGGGCAGGACCTCAACGCCGTCGATATCACCGAGCGCCTCGCGGGCCAGCGCCACGCGCTCATCGAGCGTAAACGTGGTGCCCACACCGTTTTTACCCTGCGACTCGGCAACAGCGACGATCACGCTGGGAAAGATGCGGCGGGCGCGGCGGATCACATCGATATGGCCAAACGTGATGGGATCAAAGGTGCCCGGGACGATCACGCGGTTGATGGTGTCATTCATGGGCGTCCTCCTGAAACGTCGTGGCATCGTTGTTGTCGGCATCTGCGCCGGCGCTGTCGCCTTCACCATCGTTATCGTCGACCCAACGAAGCAGGTCGACCGAGGTAATGCCGTAGCGCTTCTCACGTACAGTCTCAAAGCCTGCCGGATGCGCGCCCGCATCGGCGGCGGCATGCTCAAACACGGCGTAAGCGCCAGACGCAAGCAAACCCTGCTGAGCCAGGTCCTGCAGCAGTTCCTCGACCGGCTCGGAACCAAAAGCATAGGGCGGGTCGAGCAGGACCAGATCAAAGGGGCCGCCCGGCACACGACCGCGCGAGGCACTCGCCAGCATGTCGCCCGTGACCACGCGCCAACGTGAACGGTCACGGCAGAGTGACTCGATATTCTTGGTAATGAGCCGCGCAGCGTTGCGATCGATCTCAAACGTCGTGAGTGAGCGGGACCCACGAGAGAGCATCTCTAACCCTAAGGCACCGGAGCCGCCAAAGGCGTCCAGCACACGGACCTCGTCCAGATCGAAGTCGAATGCCGACATGACCATAGATGCGCACGCCTCGCGTACGCGATCAGTCGTGGGGCGGGTGACATCGCGACCACGGGGCTCCTCGATCTTACGACCGCGCCATTCGCCGCCGATGATTCTCATCCTCCGCTGACCTCCTTAAAGATATGTCGATAACGCATGGCGACCGCGTCGCGCAAGGGGCGCGTCGCCACGGAGTCAAGGTTGCAAGCATACCGCAAGAGCTCGACAGCGTCCAAATGGGCCCATTCGATAAGATCCTCGTCGGCATCCAGGTCGACAAAGCGCAGGGTCACACCACCATGCTGGCGATAACCCAGGATCTCGCCTTCATGGCGCAGACGCAGGTCCATCTGGGCGAGTGTAAAGCCATCCGAGGTCTTTTCGAGCGACTGGAGACGTTCTTGTGCCGCCGAGGCGCCGCCATTGCCCTTGGAGTGCGTCATGACCAGGCAGGTGCCCGACACGCCGCCACGGCCCACGCGGCCGCGCAGCTGGTGCAGGGCAGCCAAACCAAAGCGCTCGCCGTTCTCGATGACCATGACGGTGGCGTTGGGCACGTCGACGCCCACCTCGACCACCGTGGTCGATACGAGCACGTCGATCTCGCCGCGCTTGAAGGCATCGATCACGCGGTCCTTCTCCCCCGCCGGCATGCGGCCGTGAAGGCGCTCGATGGTAAGTCCCGGCAACGCCAGACGCAGTCGTTCGAGCTCGGTTGCCGTATCGTGCAGCGGCACGGGCACGGTCACGCGGCCCTCGTCGTCGCGGGCGATACCGGGCACGTCTTCCAGCTCATCGGCCGAGTCACTCGGCTCCACGAGTGGGCAAATCACATAGGCCTGCTGGCCCTTTTCGTGCGCCTCGCGAATGGCGCCGTAGGCCAGGTCGCGGCTCGACTCGGTGAGCACGCGCGTCGTGACGCCCGCTCCCGGAACAGGTCGATGGCGGATGATGCTCGTGTCAAGGTCGCCGTAGACCGAAAGCGCCAGCGTACGCGGGATGGGCGTTGCCGTCATAACGAGCAGATCGGCACCCGGGCCCTTGGCACGCAGGGCATTGCGCTGGCCCACACCAAAGCGGTGCTGCTCGTCGATGACGACAAGCGACAGATGCTTAAACGTCACGTCTTCCGAAAGGACCGCGTGGGTTCCAAAGAGCACGTCAAGCTCGCCCGATTCCAGCTGTGCATGGATGCGCTCGCGCTCTGCGGCCGGCGTGGCACCCGTCAGAAGGGCCCAGGAAATACCGGCCTGCGACAGCACGGGGCCGGTCTTATCGGCATATTGGCGCGCCAGCACGCCCGTAGGCGCCATAACGCAGGCCTGCGTGCCGCTATCGGCAGCAACAGCCAGCGCACAGGCGGCAACGGCGGTCTTACCGGTACCGACATCGCCCAGCAGCAGGCGGTTCATCACGCGCCCGCCATCGCACATATCGCGCAGGATATCTTGGAAGGCGGCCTCCTGCTCGTCGCTCAGCGAAAACAGCAGGGCCTGCTTGAGCGCAACCAGGTGCTCGCCCGCGGTGTGGGCATAGGGCACCACATCGACCAGGCCGCCGTCGTTGCGCAGGCGCAGCGCCAACTGCAGGTAGAGGCACTCCTCGTAGGCAAGACGCCGGCGTGCGATGTCGCGCTCAGCCATGCTCGAGGGAAAGTGGATCGAACGCAACGCGCGGGCATTGCTCATGAGCTTCCGCTTTGCGCGCAGCGGCGCGGGAATCGGATCGAACGGATTGCCGACGACCTCGAGCGCGCCGCTTACGATGCGGCGCATCCACGCCTGGCTCACGCCATCGCTCACGTAATGGACCGGCAGAATGGTGCCTGCGGCGCGCCCGTCCTCGAGCTTTTCAAAGTGGGGCGTGGCCATCTGCTTAAAACCGTAGGCAAACTCGACCTTGCCCATCACGGCCAAGCGGTCGCCCTGCTTAAGCTGCTGGGCAATCCAGGGCTGGCGGAAAAAGGCGACCTGTAGCACACCCGTCTCGTCAACAAGTGAGACCTCAGTCACCTGCATGCGCGGGCGCGGCTGCTTTTGGACGATACGGTCAACCGTGGCGATGATGGTGCACACGGTACCGATGGGCGCCATCTCGATGGACCAAGAACGGGTAAAGTCGAGGTATCGATGAGGGATATGGAGAAGGAGGTCCCCCACCGTCCGAATTCCCAGACGGCGAAGGGCCTCCTCACGTTTACCCGAAACATATTTGAGTCGCGCGATATCCTCGTCGAGCGCATTGCTCTGGGCAAAGCGCTCCGAGACGCGCGGCACGGAGCACAGCTCGGACATGGGCAGTTGCCTACTCGATCGAGAAGATCACGGGATAGAGCGGCTGCTCGCCACGATGGGCGTCAATCTCCAGATCGGGCTGAGCCTCCTCGATAGCGTCGACGATCTCCTGGAAGGCCTCATCGGACAGCTCCTCGCCGGCCAGAATCGTCAGCGCGTCGCCTTCCTCTTCCTCCTGCATGCGGTTGATACAATCGAGCGTGACCTGCTTCACGTCGGAGCCGACCACGTCGATGGAGCCGGCGATGATACCCATGACGTCACCGGAGTGAATCGGAGAACCGTCGGAGGCGCTGGAGTCGCGCACGGCGCGGGTGACCTCGCCATCGCGGACCTCGCTGATGGCGTCGACCATGGCGGCGACGGCATCCTCGAGCTCGGAATCGGGCAGGACCGCGAACAGCGCGGAGAAGGCCTGCGGGACGGTCTTGGTGGGAACGACGGCGACCTTCTTGTCGGTGCAGGCAGAAGCGGCAGCCTCGGCAGCCATGCGGATGTTGCCGTTGTTGGGCAGGATGATGACCGAGGTCGCGTTAACCTGGTCCACCGCGCCCAGCAGGTCGGCGGTCGAGGGGTTCATGGTCTGGCCACCCGAGACGATCACGTCAACGCCGAGGGACTTGAGGATGTCGGCCTCGCCCGAACCGGCGGCAACGGCGACAAAGCCCAGCGCCTTGGCGGGCTCGGCGGCCTTTTCCTGATCCTCGTGGATCTTGGCGGTACGGTCGTGGGCCTCCATCTCCATGTTGTGGATAAAGACCTCATAGATCTGACCGAGCTGCAGCATGTGCTCGAGCACCAGGTTGGGGGTGTTGGAGTGCACATGGATCTTGTAATCGGGGTAGGCACCCACGAGCAGCTCGCAGTCGCCCATGGAGCCCAGGAACTTAAGGCACTCGTCCTCGTCAAACGGGACGTCGGCCTTAAAGAGGAACTCGTTGCAGTAGCGGAACTCCGAGCCCTCCCAATCGTCGTTGGCCTCGATCTCAACGCGACCAAGGGCCGCGTCGCGGGCAGAGCCAGCAGAATCAAACGTGGCGGAGAAATCCTCGACAACGGTGCTGCGGCCAAGCGCGGCGGCAACAAAGTTCTCCAGGAAGATGGCAAAGCCAAAGGCGCCGGAGTCGACCACGCCGTTCTCCTTCAGAACGGGCAGCAGGTCGGGCGTGCGGGCGACGGACTGGTAGGCCTCGACGACGATGGCATCGAGCGCGTCCTCGGCCGAGAACTTCTTCTTTTCGCACTCATCGGCCTTGGTCGAGACATCGCGAAGCACCGTGAGGATCGTGCCCTCGATGGGCTTGCGAACGGCCTGGAAGGCGACCTTGACGGCGCGACGGAAGGCGAAGGCGATGTTGGCGGACGTAATGGGCTCGTCGACAGAGACGAGACCCTCGGCCACGCCGCGCAGGATCTGCGAGGTGATGACGCCGGAGTTGCCGCGCGCGCCCTTGAGCGCGCCGCGGGCGGCCATGCTGAGCAGCTTGCTGGCGCTCGGCTCGTCCAGCGCCGAAATCTCCTTGACGGTGGATTTCATCGTCAGGGACATATTGGTGCCCGTGTCGCCGTCCGGCACGGGGAAAACGTTCAGCGCGTCAATCGCCTCGCGGTTTTGTTCAAGCAGATTGGCTCCCGCAATAATCATTTCCTTGAGGAGCAATCCGTCTATTGATTGCTGTGACAAAAAATCTCGCCTCCAGTTTCCGTAAGGGGATCAGACGCGGATACCCTCGACCGAAATATTTACTCTGCGCACTTTCGCGCCCGTCATGTTCTCAATCTTGTAGCAAACCTGAGATTTGATGATGTTGCAGACCTCCACGATGGAGATGCCGTATTCGACGATGATAAACAGATCAATGTCGATCCCCGCCTCCGTGATGTTGACCTGCACGCCCTTGGTCAAATTCTCCTTGCCGAGCCACTCCACAAACCCGTCCTTGGCGCGCTTGCTGGACATGGCCACAATACCATAGCACTCAAGCGCCGCATAACCTGCCACTTTGAGCAGAACATCTTCGCTGATGGTGATCAGCCCGAGATCGTTGCTGATTTTGTATTCCATAAAAGAAACCCTCCTCGCGCAGGGTCATCCGACCCGATATATCAAGCGATCATCGTACAGTATACAGGAAAACGAGCGTTTTTACAAGGATTCCGGGAAAAAACATGCGCCGCAAATGCCATTTCCGTGAAAAAAGACAAGCCGTCCCCTGTTTTTTTGAAATTTTGAGGGACGAAAATAAAAAAAACACTTGTCAAATCGCGGTCGAGGTGCTACAATAATCGTGTTATGACTGTTTACGCACCAGAAGGAGGTGTGATTATGGGAAAGATTTGTGAGGTCTGCCAGAAGGGCGCGATGAGCGGCCACAATGTCAGCCACTCCAACCGCAAGAGCAACCGCGTTTGGCTGCCGAACACCCAGCGCGTTCGCGTGAACGTTGGCGGCGCTGTTCGCCACATGAACGTGTGCACCCGTTGCCTGCGTAGCGGCAAGGTGGAGCGCGCGCTGTAAAAATCCCCGCGCGTCCCGTACTGTTTGAGCGCAAATTGCGCCCCATCGCCTGATGGGGCGTTTTTTTGCGTTCATTCCCGCTGCCGCCCCGTCATCCATCGCAGCAGCGCCCGCAAAAACCTCGGCGGCTTGACGCAGATCATTTTGACGCTCATGCTCTTCCCCCCTCTAGCGCAGCAGCAGCAGCCCTGCTGCCGCCAGCGCCACGCCCAGCGCAATCAGAAAAAACTCCATCGGCAGGCACAGAAACACGATCAGCACCCCCGAAAGCACGAAGAGGACGCCGACGCCCTGTCTGATCCCGCCGCACACGCGCATCCCCCCTCGCCCCTATCCTATGCGGCGCGCGCGGCAAAATGACCGCAATCTTCCGCGCGGCTTATCGCCCCGCGCCCATGGCCAGCGCCGCCAGCCCGACGACGATCGAGCCGCCGATGCCGTAGGTCAACACGGGGCCGGCGAGCGTAAACAGCTTCGAGACCACACCCATCACC
>ERZ825670.2011-NODE-2011-length-20457-cov-3.498922_pt1 | contig 20457 bp, 20 predicted proteins | sample MGYA00519929_ERZ825670 | MGnify/ENA primary metagenome ERZ825670 (study PRJEB31778, sample SAMEA3449207) | human gut metagenome | biome: human gut; feature: human-associated habitat; material: faeces | place: United Kingdom | collected 2010/2012 ...
CTTGGCCGGCATCGCAATGCTGAGGAGGCAACGTTATGAACACCTGTAAAGCCACATTGCGTGTACTGTTCTCGCACAGGGCCTACCTGTTGATTTACCTCGTGTTCGTGGGCATCATGATGCTGTCTATCAGCTGGTCGATGCTGTCTGGCACATCCGATTCCGCAGCCGCGGCATTCGAGCCGGCCAAAATGCGTGTCGCCGTCATCGATCGAGACTCGGACAGGGGCGGCATCGCGTCATCGATGCGCACATACCTGTCGGATTCCAGCGAACTGGTGAACGTTGACGATGCTAGTGAAACTCTGCAACAAGCCGTCGCCTCGAACTGGGTGGATCTGATCGTCATCATCCCCGATGGTTTCGCCGACGATTTCATTGATGCCGCGGCGACAGGCGAGAATCCACCAAGCGTGGACACGGTCACCAGCTATACGTCCGGCGCAGGCTCGATGGCCCGGATGAACGTCATCGGGTTCCTTTCACTCACGCGTACGGCACTGATTGGCTCGCATACGACGGTCGATAGTGCGGCGCTCGCAGCTATGGCCGGTATCGACATTGGAGACACTGCGGGTGATTCGTCTGAAGATGGCATGGGCGGGTTTGGTGAATTCTCGAATCAGGACATGCTTGATATGCTGCCGGCCGGTCAGATTGAGAAACCCAGCGTCGGCGATCTGTTCGAGGCATCGAAAGCGGCTGCCGCATCGGCGAGTGACATGGACGCGAACCATAAGGTCGCTGTGATCGACACGGCAAGCGCGGACGCGGAAAGTGCTTCGGACATGGCGGCCAGCAGATTTGGCAACACCATGAAAACCGCGCTGTATCCGCTGTTTTTGGCGATGACCGTCTGCGGGTCAATGATTCTGGGCATATTCACCACCGGGGAAGTTCGCCGTCGTCTCACCGCATCCCCACAACGCATGTCGTCGATGGGACTCCAGCGGTTGCTGACGCTCAGCGGATTCGCGCTCGTCGTATGCGTCGGTTATCTGGTGCTGGCGGTCGGTCTGATGGTCGCGGCAGGACTTGATCCGTTGACATTGAGCGCCGAAGGAGTGCTGATGACGTTCTGCGCAACCTGCGTATATGCGCTGATGACCGTCGCCTGTGGATTCATGCTCAGCGAATTCGGGTTTTCGGAGGCGGCTGCCAACGGATTCGCCAATATCTTCGGCCTGCTCATCATGTTCACGTCGGGCGTCGCATTGCCGGTTGACATGATGCCCGGCGTGATGGTGACCATAGCCAAGTTCCTGCCCGGCTGGTGGTATTGCACCGCGATCGACAACGCGCTCGGCTCCGGCACGGCGGAGGAAACCGGCATAAGCGTCGCCGGCTGGGCCGGCTCGCTGGGATTGGTCGCACTGTTCGGCGTGATGTTCATCTGCATCGGCCTGGCCGCCGGCCGGTTCCGCCGCTCCCGCCCCGCCCTGGCCGCGCCCGCCACCACGCAGCTGGCCGAGTGAGAAATCAGCCTTTCAACCGATACCGCTGCACCGGGTCATCGGCGAACTTGACTCGGGCGACCCGCCCTTCCTTCATCAGCTCGCGCATGCCGGACGTGGCGGCCAGCGGAGTCAACTGCAGTTCGCGCATGATCTCCTTGACGCTCATCGCCGAATGCCGCTCCAGTACGGTCATAATCGCCTTGACCACGTCGCCCGGCGAACTGTTCGCCATCGTGCGTTGCTTGGTGATGGTCATCGTGAACGTGTTGATGTCGTTGCGCGTGGTCGCCGGCTCGATGCCGGCCTCGCGCAACGCGGCGGCGATGCGCTGGTAGCCGTCGCCGCCTTCCGGGTTCACAAACCCGCCGCCCGGATACGGCGTGGACTCCAGCAGCGTGAACAGGAACTGGTTTCGGGTGGAGACGAACGGCGCGCCCGTCACCGGATGAGGGCTCGCCAGCACATCATGTGTCACCATGCCGTACAGGCCACCCGGATTGGTGATCTCGATGCGATCGGTGAACACGCTGATATGCACCTGCGTGCCGCGCGCATCGGGCGAATAATCACGGTGGGTGAGCGCGTTCGCAATCGCCTCGCGCAACACGAGCGGCGGATAGTCGGGCTTCTTCGCGCCAATCCAACGCATCAACGAGTCGACCGCATCGTCGATCATCACCGGAATCGAACCGACCACCGACTTCGAGGCGACCAATCGTTCGTCGCCCCGGAACACATCGTCCCGGCTCGTCCCCGGAAACACGGCAATCGAAATGCCGAGCCGCGGATAGAACTTCTGCGGATAGCGGCCCAACGCCAGCAGTCCGGCCAAGGTGGGGCGCAGGATTCCGCCGACCTCCGACTCGTCGGAATCATCATGGCGCAACACCTGCAGATCCAGCAGCACATCGATGCCGTCCCGGTCGGCGAACACGCGCGGATGCTGTTCGCGCACGCGTGCCAACAATCCGGCAACAAGCTGCGGGTCGAGGTCATCGGTCGTGGCGTCGGGCACGATATCCAGATCGTATGTGGGCTGCAGATGCTCCTCGATGAGCCGGTCGACCTCATAGGAGGTCATGCGCCGGTCGCCGTCGCCGGTGCGGATGAACGAGCCGCCGTGCGGTCCGAGCGCGGTGGTGAAGCAGGGCTTATCGCGCGGCAGCATTTCGTCGATGCGCGCGAACACCAGATTCGCGCCTTCGAACGGGCAGGTGACGATCACGGGCCGCACCACCGGCGTCATCTTCTCGCACGCCTGGCTCAGCGCCTCCTGCATGGCGCGCGCGTCGAATCCCTCGACCGGCGTGAACCCGTTCTTTTCGGACAGGCCCAGGATAATCCAGCCGCCGGAGCCATTGGAGAACGCGGACAGCGTATCGGTGATGGTCGAGGAGATCTTGCGCTTGCATTCCTTGACCTCGCACTGCTGCGTATCGTTGCCGATCATGCGCATCAGCTCGATCAGCTCGGTCATCTTCGCGGTGTAGTCGTCAACCATGGCGGTCCTCCTTGACACCATTGTCCCGCGGCCGGCTGTCTGCCGAAGCCTCCCGCGCCCACGTCCTCCGTCAATTCATTGAAAATTCACGCGGTTGGGGTGCGCATAAGACTGTTGTTTTCATTGGTGCAGTACGAGGTCCCGTTGTCTATTTGTAAGTGCAACGCCTTCGTCAGAGTTGTAAGTCTGGCAGCTCGTCGGCAAACGCCTCGGCGGGTGTGCGGTAGCCGAGCGCTCGCATGGGCCGGTTGTCGGTCTCGTCGACGATCTCCTGGAGCTCCCTCGCCATGCCCGGTTCGATGATCGTGCGTTTGGGCAGGTAACGGCGGATCATGCCGTTGCGGTTCTCGTTGCCGCCCCGCTGCCAGCTGGAATAGGGGTCGGCGAAGCACGTGGCCATGCCCGGCTCGTCGCGCAGCCGCGCGTGGCGGGCGAACCCGGTGCCGTTGCCGTGCGTGACGCTGAGCCTGGCGGCCGCCGGCAGCGGGGCGAACATCGCCAGCCGCGCCCCGACGCTCCGCTCGGCGGTCTTGTCGGGGATAACACGGGCCATGAGGAAGCGGGTCCTCCTTTCGACCTCGGTGTGCAGGTCGCATCCCATGCCGATGACGCTGTCGGCCTCCCAATGGCCGAACCCGCTGCGGTCGTCCGCCTCCGGCGGACGCTCGGCGATGGAGACCCTTCCGGGGATAGGGAACCTCGACACCCGACGGCCCGCATGCTTGCGCCGCCGCCGGTGGCCGCGCGGCAGGCATCGGGCCCGGCGTTCGCGGCGCGGCTTGCTGGAATAGATCCATCGGTAGACGGTCTCCGGGCACACGCGCATGGCATCGTCGCCGGGGAACAGGACGCGCAGCCTGCCGCTGACGGGCGGCGGCGACCAGCCGCAGCCCAGTCTCTCCGCCACCCACGCCCACAGCCGGTCAGGCGACAGGCGATGCGGCTTGCGCGCTTTGGCGCACCTCCGGGCGGCCTTGCGCCGGGCCGGCCCGGCGATGTAATGGCGGCTCGTCCAAGGCCCGGTCTTGAGCCGCCTGGGCCGATAGGGACGGTAGGATTCGCTCTCGTTGGACGGGAACCACGTGTTGCGTTTGATCTCACGGCTGACGGTGGACGGGCTGCGCCCGATCATCGCGCCGATCGCCCGTATGCCGGTCCCGTTGCCGATCTCGATCTGGATGACCTGGCGTTCCTCTTCCGACAGGTGCGAATACACTTCCCCCATAGGTGCAACATCCCTTCCGGACTGGTTTTCTAGACAATCTCCAATCTAACGGGGTGTTGCACTTTCAATTAGACAACGGGGCGTTTGTCAAGCAACCGGTAGGGGAGATACAATTATCTTGTAGCGTTGATCGATTCCAAGGAGGGAATTATGAGCTATATGAAAAAGATTGCTTCAACGCTCGCGGCGGCAGTCGCGTCCGTTGCTTTTGCCCTTGTTCCCAGCGTTGCACTGGCCAACGGCACCGATAGCGTTCCCTATGAGGCGAACGCCACCGTTGTCGTTGCCCCCAACGCTCCTGAAGGGTCAGAGTTGATCTTTGACCTTGAGACGAAGACGTTCACTGACATTGTTCTCCCGAACGGACGCACGCTTAAGCCAAGCCGTGGTTGCACCAACAATACTTCCGCTTGCTGGGCAGGCGGCGGAGCGCTCGGCGACATGGAGTTTACGGGTACTGGCGCGGTTAATGGCAATTGGCCCAGCCGGAGCAGCTTCTACTCCAATAACAAGTCAGCGGACATCGGTTTCACCTGGAAAGGAGAACGGGTGTACGTAAGCCAGATTGCTGCAAACCGCAAATTCACGCCAAACGGTTCTGTCGACGGCTTCTACGTCACCCGTTACTAAAACCTATGGGAGAGCACATCCTTTCCCTACAACACCTTTAGACGGAGGGCCGGTGTCTTCGGGCACCGGCCCTCCGCGTTCCTAGCGGCTGTGCCGGTGATGTGGCTGCGGAATCGGTTCGTGTGTTGTCTTTGCTTTTTCGATGTTCTCAGCCAGTCTTTGTTTGATTCGTTCGTTGAAGAGGCTGCGGTTGAGTCTGCGCACGCGATCCTCGTAGGGTTTACGCATGTGGTCGAGCGTGGCCTTGGATGCGTTGGTGCGGAAGGCGTTGGCCTCGGCGTAGGTAGCCGGGATGGTCGTGTTCTCAAGCCACGGCGCCGTTTGCTTCAGAAGCTGGGATTGCTCGGCGGCGGTCCTCTCGGCCGCGTGTCGGAGCCATCCGCGCGTGAACGGGTTCGCGTGCTCGGCCTTTTCGCTGGCCTCGCGCGCCACGTCGATGATCCGTTGCACGTCCCTGACTTCCCGTGGAGGCTCGGTCTTCCACCATTCGGTGAGGTCGGCGAGCTCACGCCTGGCCTCGTCCAGTTCGTCCACCGGTTCCGGCTCGGGACGCCGCGGTTCGCGTCCGATCTCCCGCGGCACGGGATCAGGCTTGGATTCCAAGCTCCTGCCGGACGTGCTCCTGGGGGGGGGCGTGGGCGCTTCGACCAGTTGCCGGCCACGCGACGCTATGGGCTGGCGATCGAACACAGTGATTCCCGGAACCGGCTCATCGCCGTGTCGAGTTCCTTCCTGGCCTGCTCCTTGAATTGTCCGAGCAGGCCGGTCGGGTCGCCCATCTGTTTGCGGATGGCCGTCAGGTACCGGTTGGCCGTGGCGATGCGCCGGTTGATCGCATTGAGGATGCTGTGCCCACCTCGTTTGGTGATCTCGCGGCTGGCGTGGCCCTCGTGGATGGTGGGGATACGTTCGATGCCCTGCGCCTCAAGGCTGCGGTGGTCGATGCGCACGCCCTCGGGCAGCATGAGGTTGCACTGTTTGGCCCAGTCGGCGCGCAGCCGTTCGAGGAATTCCGTGGAGTCCAAGGGGTTGTTCGACACGTCCACGCGCTTCCAGACCTTACGGTTCTTGGCCTCGGTCTTCTGCTCGCCGGTGGCGGGGTCTATGACCGGTATCCGCTCGCCGTTCTGGTGATATGAACTGATTTTTGTTCCGCATTTCCTCTGACTCGATGGGGGATGATGGAACCATGGCAAAGGGCACTCGATATACGCCGGAGTTCAGGGCGAAGGCGGTCAGGCTGCTGGCGGAATCGCGTTCCTTGTATTCGTCGGAGACGAACGCGATCTCCGCGGTGGCGAAGGATCTGGGGATAGCGCCGGAATCACTGCGGCGTTGGCGCGACCAGGCGGACGCGACGGTCGCCGCCGGGACCAAACAGTCGGCGGAGGACGCGATGGCGGAGCTCAAGAGTCTGAGGGCCGAGGTCGCCGAGCCGCGCCGGGCGGACGGGATCCTGACGACGGCTCCGGCTTTTTTCGCGGCCAGGCTCGACCCGACACGGCGTTGATGGCCGCGTGCATCGGCGAGTATAGGGGCCGTTTCGGGGTCGGGCCGATCTGCAGGGTATTGGCCGGATCGTTGGGCTGCGGGTTCGTCACGCCGCGCGGCTGCCGCATGTTCAAGGCCAGGCCCGTGAGCCGCATGCGGGCGCGTCACGAGGCGTTGGCGCGCGACATCCTCGGCATCCGCGCGGATTTCTTCATGGCCGTGTACGGGTACGGGAAGATGCACGCGCAGCTGGTCGCCCAGGGCTGGGATCCGGCCGGGGTCGGCCGCGACCGGGTGATGAACATCATGCGCGGGCTTGGCATCCGGGGCGTGCGCCGCGGCAGAACCCCGGTGACGACGAAACCCGCCAAGGGCACGGGCGGCAGGCCGGATCTGGTGGACGGGAGGTTCGAGGCTTGTGCGCCGAACCGCCTGCACGTGGCCGGCATCACCTACGTGCGCATGGCCAACGGCTCGTTCGGCTGCACGGCGTTCGCCGACGGCGTGTACGCCCGTCGGATCGTGGGATGGGCGTGCGCCATGACCATGAACACGCAGGAGCTGCCGTTGCAGGCGTTGGGGCAGGCGATCTCATGGGCCGCGTCCCGCGGCGGCGCGGATGGTCTTATCCGCCACGGCGACCATGGCACGCAGTGCACCGGCACGGTGTACACCACCGGGGTTATGGAATATGGGATGCTGCCGTCGACCGGCACCGTCGGCGACTCGTACGACAACGCCATGGCCGAAAGCGCCGACGGCGCGTACAAGACCGAGCTGGTATGGCGGCGCAAACCCTTCGCGGATCTGAAGGACCTGGAATTGGCGACGTTCCGGTGGGTCTCGTGGTGGAACTCGAAGCGCCTGCACCGGTCCCTGGGCTACAGGACACCCGAAGCGGTGGAAACCGAGTATCATCAACATCAAGCGGCACAAGCCGCCTCGCTATAAGGACGGAACAAAAATCAGGCCACTTCACATTGCATGCCTTGAGGGTAATGGGGACTTCCGCTCACCCGAGTGCGTGGAGTTGCTGGACGAAGCGGACATCGTGGTCACTAACCCACCGTTTAGCCTCTTCCGTGAGTACATTGCTCAACTCATGGAGCATGATAAGAAGTTCGTCGTCATCGGCAATCAGAACGCTGTTACCTATAAGGAAGTGTTCCCACTCATCAAAGAGAACCGAATCTGGCTTGGCTGCTACTCGGGGAACATGGAGTTTCGGGTGCCGGGCGATTATGAGGCTCACAGCGAGAATGACAAGTGATTCTGGACGGACGAATCGGGGCAGAACTGGCGAAGCATCGGCACTGCCTCGTGGTTCACGAATCTGGACATCAGAAAACGTCACGACGAACTTATCCTCGTGAAACGCTATAAGCCCGAGGATTACCCCAAGTACGACAATTACGACGCAATCAACGTGATTTGCCTGATGGAGGAATCACGGCGGCTGCGGGAAGCCCGTTCGTATTCCAACAAGTCTGTCAGGCGGATTCTGCGATGACGTGATGGGCGGGGAAAAAGGAATGAGTCCTTTATCTAACATTCTGACTAGCGTCTGTCGCGATACTCCCAGTGTGCGCGCGGCTTGTTCCGTCGTGAGTTCCTGTTCCGTGGCGCTGATCGTCACGCTCTTCCCTTCGGAGAGCAGTATGGCCGTCTGTTGAACCGCATCGCGAAGTTGCTTCGTCAGCGCCAATGAGTAGCATTCTTCCAGCTTGGCTTGATACATTGCGTACGTGACCATAAGGCCACAACGGCCAAATGAATCGGGAACATCATGGGTGATTACAACGAACACATACCGGACGGCGCCGGCGACAACGGCGACGCCGACGAGCTGGTGTACCAATCCGAGGGCTGCGGCAAGGCCGCGCATTGCCCACTGAAACGACTCGGCAAGGGCGACACCGCGGTCAACATCATCGGTGTGGCCGTCTCGGCCGTCATCGTCGCGGCGAGCATCTACGCGCAATACGCGCTGACCAAATGGGCCGTCAAATCCGCGCTCAAGGAAACACGGCCGCACGATTGATCCGGTGATACCACTACACCGACTTGCCTTTGACATGCGCCCCGTCGTGTGGCCTCCCTTTCATCCCGGGAGGCCACACGACGAAAGCTCAGCGAGCCTCCGCCAATATGATGCCGGCATCGGCCATCTGTTTGCGGGCCGTGACACCCAACTCCTCGCTGACCGGAACGGTCAGATCCTCGAACACGGTGACATCAAAGCCGAGACGTTTCGCGTCAAGCGCGGTGTCCTTGACGCAATGCGATTCGGCGATGCCCACCACATCCACCTGCGTGACGCCTGCGGCCTTCAGCGCATTGGCCAGCGTCTTGCCGGCGGACTGTTCGGCCGTGACCTCCTCGCGCGTCTGGATACGGTCGGTATTGTCTTCGATGCCTTCAAAACCGGAGTATGCCGCCGAATACTGGCCCTTCTTGAAATGATGAGCGATGCCCAGAGCAGCGATGGCCGGATGAAGCTCGGCGTTCGGCGTGCCCGCCGCGCCATGCTTGGGCCACGTATCCACGAAATCCGGATTGCCCGACCAGTGTGCGCCCGGCTCGATATGCCAATCCTGCGTGGTGGCGGTATACGCATACTCGCCGCGATGCGCGTTCACATAGTCGGCGATCCTCCCGGCGACCGCGTTGCCGCCTTCGACCCCCAGCTCGCCGCCTTCGCAGAATGTCGGCTGCACATCCACCACAATCAGCGCCTTGGCCATGTCATGCTCCCATCATCGTTCGATTCGACTGACGTTTCCCATCATAAGCGACCGATGCCAACCGCATAAGCCCCTATAAACGGCGCGCCCGACAGCCGGATCGGGACTCACCGGGGCAGCTCATTGTCATCGTATCGGGGCACGGCGGTTCTGGTTTCCGCCTCCGCCTTCGACTTGCTCTTGGCGTACATCAGCTGACATGCCCAGACGACGGCGAGCACAACGGAAAATGCGAGTCCCGATACCACGTCACCGTATTTGACAGCGGTGAATATCGGCATGGCGACGGCCGCGACGATGCAGAAGGGCAACGCGATCCATGTCCTGCGCAGTTTGGCCCGGTAACTCGAATCCCAATAGCCGAACGGACGGCTGCCCCTGTTTTCCATAAGCGTTCCTCCGGTCATCACGAATCTGCGATTGCGTCGATGCCTACGATGATACGGCACCCGGCGAATCGTTATCTTTCTACCGCCGCTGCCGAAGTCGGCTGATCATTCCATCGCTAAGCTGTAATGATGGGATTCAATCGGTAATAGGCCGATATGGAATCTTTGCTGATGATTGCATTGCACGAGGCAGCATCGGGCACACCATTTCGAGCGTTGAGCCACGGTGATTCACTGTGGGTACGCGCACTAAGCCGGTTCCCGGTTTGCCCTCCCAGAGCCGTACATACATCATTGATGATGCTCCGCTCTGCGTCATCCAACGCGATATATTGATTCTTCCCCTGTAGAACGATTGAATGATGTGCTTCGCCGATATGACGATGTGGAACGGCGCATCGAGGATATTTCAGCAAAGTCGGGTTATGGAAGCGATCTCATATATGACAATGCCGTGCCGGTGTATGCCCGGAATGCTGAACAGCTTGAGATGACTTATTATTCGTACTTGTCCTACATGGCGGATTGCGATGTTGGCGGCTTGGTGGCGTCTGGGCTAAGCTTTGAGACCATGTGCGGAATCGTCGGATATGCAGGTAATGTTTCGGCCACGTGCGGCAAGCCCCTTCAGGTGTGTCTTCAGGGATTGCAACGCCTGGAATACCGCGGGTACGACTCTGCGGGAGTGGCGCTCGTCGCTTCGGGCATGGGGCATGCAGTGGTGCGCAAGAAGGCCGGAAGGCTCGCCAATCTCGTCGAAAGCGTGGAACGTAACCCGATGCCGCCCGCGACGGCCGCCACCGGACACACCAGCTGGGCCACGAACGGGGCGCCCTCCGACGTGAACGCCCATCCCCACCCCCCGCGTACGCTGGTCGTGGCGATATCGCAGTCCGGAGAGACTATGGACACGCTGATGGCCCTGCGCCACGTGTGCGAGCAGGGATCCATGGTGCTGTCGATCTGCAACACGCAGGTGGCGTCGATACCGCGCGAATCCGATGCCGTCAGATCATCGACTCGCTCAAGGGCATGCCGGCCAAGATCCAATGGGTGCTCGACACGCAGGCAGGCACGGCCCGATAGCGCTGGTCGATGAGGGAGAGCTGGTGGTGTTCATCATGCCGCCCGAGCGCGGCCGTGACGTGCTGCACGCCAAGGTGCGGTCCGGCATCGAGGAGGTCAAGAGCAGAGTCGCGTTCATCATCGCCGTCGCCGAACAGGGCGACCGGGATGATGAACGTTATGCGGATGTCATGTTCCGGCGTCCCGAATGCCCGACGTTGATGAGCCCGCTCGTCGACGTGGTCCCATTGCAGCTGTTCGCCATGGATATGGCCGAGATCAAGGGGTATGACGTGGACAAGCCGCGCAATCTCGCCAGATCCGTCACGGTTGAGTGACGCGATGGCGAAGGACGAGAGATGGCGAAGGACGAGAGATGACGAACAACAAAGACAAGTGGCTGCGCGCATTGCAGGCCAAAGGGATCCGCACGCCGCAGGATGAGGTCGGGCGGGCCGGCAGGCACCGTCATGACGCCCCGGAGGCAAACCCGCCGAAAGATCGGGCCGGTTTTCGCCCGGTGAGGGGAAGATCCGCCAAACCGTTCAAGGCGACCGGTCACAAGGGCGGAATCAGCCGGCAAGGTGCATGACGCGGAATGTTTCGGCGAGGTCGTGATTTGATCGCCAATGACCATCTCCAGTCGCTTCGCGACTGGAGATGGCAGATGCTCTGCAGCTTAGTTTTTTTAGTCCTCGTTCTTGGCGGGGGCGGAGAGGAATCGTTCTTCGCCGGGCAACACGGCGTTGAGGATCACGGCCACCACGAAAGCCACGGCGATGCAGTTCGAGGCAAAGATCTGGCGGAACAGGGCCGGGAACTGCGCGAAGATGTCGCTCACCTGCGTGAAGCCGATGCCGATGGTCAGGCTCAACGCGGCGATGGTGATGTTGCGCTGGGTGAAGCCGGCTTCGGCGATCATCTGGAATCCGGAAAGAATGATGTTGCCGAACATCATGATCGTGCAGCCGCCGAGCACCGCTTGCGGCAGCGAGTTGAACACCTCCGCCACGGCAGGCACGAAGCTCGCCAGAATCAGGATCAGTCCGCCGGACAGGATCACCTTGCGGTTGACGACCTTCGTCATCGCCACCAGTCCGATGTTCTGGGCGAAACTGGTCAGCGGCAGGCATCCGAACAGTCCGGAGACCGAGGAGATCAGGCCGTCGCCGGCGATCGCTCCGGCCGTCTCACGCTCGGTCGGCGTACGGTTCAGACCCACCTTGGTCAGCGCGGCGGTGTCTCCCAGAACCTCGACGGACGAGACCACGTACAGCAGTCCGATGGAGATGATCGCGCCCCAATCGAACTCGGGCTTGAACGGCATGAACTGCGGCAGCGAAACGACGGAAAGCTCCTGGAACCCGGAAAAATCAACCTTGCCCATGCAAATCGCCACCACATAGCCGACCACCAGGCCGAACAGCACGGACAGCTGTTTGGCGGTGCCCTTCATCAGCAATTGGAACGCCAGACAGGCGACCAGCGAAATGAGACCCAGCGTCAGGTTCTGCCAGGCTCCGAAGTCCGCGGCGGACGCGTCACCGCCGCCGAAACTCGTGGCGCCCACGGTCAGCAGCGAGAAGCCGATGGACGTCACCACGATGGCGGAGACGATCGGAGGCACGAAACGGCGCCAGTACCGGGCGGTCAGGCCCAGCACCAGCTCAAGCAGACCGCCGACGATCACCGCGCCGACCACGGCTCCGTAACCCTTGTCGGCGCAGATCGCGGCCGCGGCGGCCACATAGGTGAACGAGATGCCCGTCACCATCGGCAGCCGCGAGCCGATCAGCCACGCGCCATACAACTGCAGGCAGGTGCCGAGACCCGCCACCAGCAGACCCGACTGAATCACGGCCGCCGATTGCGCGGACGTCATCTTCGCCGCGTTGGCGACGATGAATATCGGGGCTAGATTGGCGACGAACATCGCCATCACATGCTGCAGGCCGAACGGAATGCCCTTCCAGAACGACACGGGCGCGTCCAGCGAGGACAGCGCCTCGAACGATACGGAATTCTTCGTTTTCTTCTGCGACATGGTTTCCTTTTCTCTCCTCTGCTCTACCGTTGCTCTCTGCTGTTCCGGACTCAGTCCCTGAACGTGATCTCGCCGGTCTCGGGATTCATGGACTCGACGATGGCCAGCGAATCCACGTCATAGCCCTGCGCGCGCAGTTCGTCACCGCCGCCCTGGAACCCCTTCTCGACCGCGATGCCGATTCCCTCGACACTCGCCTCCGCCGCATGGCACAGCTCGATGAGCCCGTGCAACGCCTTGCCGTTCGCCAGGAAATCATCGATGAGCAGCACGTGGTCGTCGGCGTCCAAATATTTCTTGGACACGATGACGGGAAACTCCTTGCGCTTGGTGAACGAGTACACCGTGGTGGTGTACTGGTCGCCGTCGAGGTTGATGGACTGGGCCTTCTTGGCGAACACCACCGGAACATCGCCGAAGTGGCGCGCGGCGCAACAGGCGATGCCGATGCCCGACGCCTCGATGGTCAGGATCTTGGTGATGGTCTTGCCGGCGAAATGCCGGGCCCACTCCTGCCCCATATGGTCGAACAGACGAACGTCGCACTGATGGTTCAAGAACGCGTCCACCTTGAGCACGTCACCGGTCTTGACCGTTCCATCACGCCGAATGCGCTCTTCCAGCTCCTTCATAAGTCCCCTTTGCCTGTACCGTCAATGAATAGGACAGAGGGACAGCATACGCCATGCAGATGACCGCGGCGACCTGTATGAATCCGCCACGAGTCCTTGACGAACACTTTGTGATTCCAAAATGTTTTTTTGGGAGGGGGATGCTCTAGCATAACCTCGACGGAACGGGAAGTCGTGTAAGGAGTATCAGCATGCGCAATGACCGCTATGAGAGCCTGGACGGCATCAAGGGATTCGCCCTGATCGGCATCATCTGGTATCACCTGTCGCAACGCTCGCTGCCCGGCGGTTTCATTGGCGTGGACGTGTTCTTCACCGTATCCGGCTTCCTGCTCGCCCTGAGCGTCCTTCGTGAGATCGACCGTACCGGCAGACTGCGTCTTGGCAATTTCTATCTGCGCAGGTTGTCTCGACTGTGGCCGGCGATGGCGTTCATGATCGCCGGCTCGGTGTCGCTCGGCCTGTTCGTCAACCATGACATTCTGGTGGGTGTGCCGGGCAAAAGCGTCTCCGCGCTGACATTCACGTCGAATTGGGGGGAGATCTTCTCCGGAGACAGCTATTTCGCGGCGACGTCGCCGCAATTGCTGCGGCACTTATGGTTCGTGGCGCTGCTGGGCCAAGCGACGCTGGTGCTGCCGCTTTTGACGGCCATGCTGCACAGAATCGGCTCCACGTTCGTGCAGGCGTTGGTGCCGGTGCTGCTCGCCGCGCTGTCCGCGTGTGGCATGTGGGTGCTGTACAACCCGTCCGCCGACCCCACACGCGTGTATTTCGGCACGGACACGCACTGTTTTGGCATGCTGTTGGGCGTCGCGCTGGCGTTCGTCGTGCGGCACAGCGAGGAGTCTGACGCCGAGCCGCGCCGCCTGTTCACCATGGTTATGCCCTGGCTGGCCACTGGCGCACTGGTCGTGTTGATCATGATGATGCCGCGCGTCGGGCAGGATGCGTCAGCGTTCCGCGGCGGTCTGATTCTGGCCTCTGTGCTCACCGTAGTGCTGATCGGCGGCAGCATTTCCAAGGATTCATGGATGATCGGCCTGTTCGGCTGGCGTCCGCTCGCGCTGCTGGGCAAATACTCGTATGGCATGTACCTGTGGCATTGGCCGTTGTACCTGCTGCTGCAGCTCATGCTTCCCGGTTATCGTGGCAGCGGATTGTGGGTGGTCCAGGCGCTCACGTTGCTGCTGAGCCTCGTGATGACCGCGGTGTCATGGTGGATGGTGGAGAATCCGGTCGCGGAATGGATCAAGTCCAAGCGCGACAAGTCGGCTCCCCGCCGCACGGTGGCGCAACGTTCGGCTCCGCGACGGGTCGGCAGCGCGCGGGCACGTGGCGTGTATGGGACGCACCTCAACAACGTCGAGTTCACTCAGCCGTACTCTCAGGCTGCGCCCCTGCCCTCGCCGCAAGACGCGCCGGTCGTCGCATCCCGCAGCTCCCGTACCGCGAAGACGATGCGCATGGTCGTCACCGTGTCGGTTGTGGTACTGATCGTCATCGGGTTCTTCGTGGGTGTGGCCCAGGCCCCGGCGAAGACGCAGACACAGATCATGCTGGAGAAGAACCAGAGCGCGCTCGCCAAGAAGGAACGTCAGCGCAAGATGGACGCCAAGGCCGCGGCCGAGGCGAAGAAACGCGCCGAGGAGGAGCGCAAGCGCCGCGAGGAGGCCAAGGCAGCTATCGAGAAGACCCTGAACGGCGAGGACGTCTCCGTGATCGGCGACTCCGTCACCGTGGGCGCGTCGGCGGCATTGCAGAAGTCACTGCCCGGCATCGCCGTGGACGCCCAGGTGTCGCGGTCCATCCTGACCGCGCCCGGTATCGTCGCGCAGATGAAGGCGGAAGGCCGTCTGCGCAAGTACGTGGTGATCTCGCTGAACACGAACAGCGCGGCCACGGTCGGCGAATACGAGCGGATTGCGGCCGCGGCGGGTGATGGGCATGTGCTGGTCATCATCAATGCGTATGGCGACCGCGAGTGGATTCCCGTGGCCAATCAGGCGGCCTCCGACTACGTGCGCAAGCATCCCACCGATTCGATTCTGGTCGACTGGAACAGTGCTATCGCGGCACACACCGATTGGCTCGGACCGGACGGCATCCACCCGCAGGCCGGACAAGGCGAAGACCTGTATGCCTCCGGTCTGAGGAACGCGTTGGCGGAATGGGAGGTCGCCCATATCGAGTGACACTGACCGAACCATGTGGTAAACAGGAAAGCCGAATCATCGTCAACCGTCAGGGGGAGCAGCGTGCAGCAGGATCCGGATCTCATCGCAAGAAGCGCCGAGGAACTCGTCGGCGACCTCAACCCGCAGCAAGCCGAGGCGGTGCAGTACCGGGGGCCCGCACTGCTGATCGGCGCCGGCGCAGGATCCGGCAAGACACGCGTGCTCACCCGGCGCATCGCGTGGATCCTCACGCAATTCGGAGCATGGCCGAGCCAGATCCTCGCCATCACCTTCACCAACAAGGCGGCCGCTGAAATGCGCGAACGCCTCGAAGGTCTGATCGGACCGGTCGCCCAGCGCATGTGGGTGTCGACGTTCCATTCCGCATGCGTGCGCATCCTCAGGCGTGACGGCCAGTCGATAGGGCTGGCGTCGGGCTTCTCCATCTATGACACCGCCGACTGCGAGCGCCTCGTCAAGCTGATCGGCGCCGATCTCAACATCGACCTCAAGCGCTACACGCCGCGCGCGATCCTCTCGCGCATCTCCGATTACAAGAACTCACTGATCGGCTGGCAGGAGCAGCTCAAGCGCTACGCGCCCGACTACCGGCCCGGCCAGCGCGGTTATCAGATCGGCAATTTCGGCGACATCGAGGTGCTGTATTCCGTCATCTACGCCGAATACCAGCATCGTCTGGCCATGGCGAACGCCGTCGACTTCGACGATCTGATCGGCCGGACGGTCGAACTGCTGCGCACCCAACCGCAGGTGGCCGACTATTACCGTCATAAGTTCCGTTATATCCTCGTCGACGAATACCAGGACACGAACCATGCCCAATACGAGCTGATCCGCGAGCTGGCGGGCGTGGACGCGGCCGGGCAGGTCGTGCCGGACGCCCCCTCGGCGGGGCGGGCCGGCCCGGCATGGATCACCGTCGTCGGCGACTCCGACCAGTCGATCTATGCGTTCCGCGGCGCGGACATCCGCAACATCCAGGATTTCGAGCAGGATTTCCCCAACGCGAAGACCATCATGCTCGAACAGAACTACCGTTCGACGCAGACCATCCTCGACGCGGCCAACGCGGTCATCGCCAACAACCAGGGTCGCAAGCCCAAAAAGCTGTGGACCGCATTGGGCAGCGGGGACCCGATCGTCGGCTATGCCGCGGACAACGCCGAGCAGGAGGCCGCGTGGATAGCGGGGGAGATCGCTCGCGTCCGCGCCGAGGAGGGCACGCCGTATTCGGACATGGCCATCATGTACCGTGCCAACGCGCAGTCGCGTGCGCTTGAAGGCGCGCTCGTGCATGCCGGACTGCCGTATCAGCTGGTCGGCGGCACGCGGTTCTACGAGCGGCGGGAGGTCAAGGACGCCATCGCGTATCTGCAGGCCATCGTCAATCCGGCCGACAACGTCAACATGCGGCGCATCCTCAACGTGCCCAAGCGCGGTCTCGGACCTCGTGCCGAATCGATCATCGTCTCATATGCCGATGCTCATGCGACCACGTTCTGGGACGGCATTGACCATCTTGACCAGATCGACGGCGTGCCCACCCGCACCGGCAAGCAGCTCGCCGCATTCAGGGACCTGATGCGCTCCCTGAGCGCGTTCGCGGCCGAACATGACGGCAAGCCGTCCGAAGTGGTGGGGGAGGTGCTCTCGCAGTCCGGTCTGCTCGAAGAACTGCAGCGGTCCGAGGATCCACAGGATGCCTCCCGCGTGGAGAACCTGTCGCAGTTGCAGTCCGTCGCCGCCGAATTCGAGCAGAACACGCCGGACGCCACACTCGCGGGATTCCTGGAGACCACGGCGCTGGTGGCGGACTCCGACCAGCTGCCCTCCGAGGGCGAGGACTCCGGCAAGGTCACGCTGATGACTCTGCACACCGCCAAGGGCCTGGAATACCCCGTCGTGTTCCTCACCGGCATGGAGCAGGGCACGTTCCCGCACTCGGAGGACGCCGACGAGCTTTCCGAGGAGCGTCGTCTGGCATATGTGGGCATCACGCGTGCCAAGCGTCGTTTGTACGTCACCCGTGCCGCCGTGCGCGCGCAGTGGGGGCAGGCCAACGAGATGATGCCCAGCCAGTTCCTCGATGAGATCCCCGACCGGCTCATCGACTGGAAACGGCGCGAAACCGGCATGGAGGGCATGCGCTCCGGCTGGTCGCGCCGCGGCTTCGACGACGAGTTCGGCGGATGGGACGATGACGACTTCGGCGGCACCACATACGGCGGGTCGTCCTCGTACGGTGGTTCCTCGTCATACGGTTCTCGTGGACATTCCTCGTACGGTGGTTCCTCGTCGTTCGGCTCCGGTTCGCGCGGTGGATCGGGCTCGTCATATGGCGGGGCCAGGGGATTCGGCTCATCTTCGCGCCACGGCGGTTCCGGCCGTCAGGGCTCCGGACAGCAGTACGGGTCGGGCAGCCGGTTCGGCTCATCCACGGGATTGTCGCGTGGCGGCAAGGTCACGACGCGCCGCACCGCTCCCAAGTCATCTCTCTCGTCGGCCAGACCGGCCTCGTCGCTCAGCAAGGACAACAACCTCAACATCGCCGACTTCCATGCCGGTGACAAGGTCACGCATGACCAGTACGGGCTGGGCACCGTCGTCGACACGCAGGACAAGGGCCGCAACTCCGTAATCACGGTCGATTTCGGCTCGTCGGGCGTCAAGCGGCTGATGCTGCGCGTGGCGCCGCTGGAGAAGCTCTGAGGTAACCACCCACCGGCGGCTTCGCGCCACCTCCCGCCAGCGGGAGGATGGTGGTGGGACCTTACCGGCGGATGACCGGCGCATATATGAAAAGCGTTGAAAAGTCAAGGCTTGTGTTTCCCGGAAACGGTTGACATAATCGTCGATGTCCATCTTCAACCGAGAGGAGACAACAATGTTCCGTAGACTATTCGCATCGCTGCCGGCCATCGTGTTCGGCGTGCTTATCGCCGTCGCCCCGCAGGCATTCGCCCATGTGTGCGAGGTCAAGGATAATATGCCCATGGCGTGCCATTACACCGCGCAGGCGGAGCTTGGCATCGGCGTGGTCATCGCCCTGCTGGGTATCATCGCTTTGTTCTGCAGCCCGAAGATACGTACAGGTCTCAATATCGCTGTCGCTTTGAACGCACTGCTGTCGCTGGCCGTGCCGACGGTGCTGATCGGCGTGTGCAAGGGCGCCATGATGCATTGCCATATGGTCACCAGGCCGACGCTCATCGTGATCGGCATTCTGGCACTGCTGTTCGCCGTCGTCGCCATCTACCTTGACTCCAAGCCCGTCAAGCGATGATCACACGAATCACTCTCAAACGACTGCCACTGGAGAACCTGAAGCGCAAGCCGTTTCGCACGGCTGCGCTCGTCATCGTCGTCATGATGCTGACGCTCGCGTTCTTCGGCGGCTCGCTGCTGTCCATGAACCTGCGCAACGGATTGCGCAGCATGCAGGAACGCATGGGAGCCGACCTCATGGTGGTGCCGCAGGATACCGGCGCCAAAGCCGAGGCCCTGCTCACCAACGGCGGATCCAACACGTTCTATTTCACCAACGACATCGAGAACCTGGTCTCCAAGGCCGATGGCATCTCCCAAGTCACGGCCCAGACGTACATATCATCGCTCGCGGCCGCATGCTGCGACGAGAAGGTGCAGATCATAGGCTTCAACCCCGCGACCGACTTCGTCATCACCCCCTGGATCACATCGCAGTTCGACGGGACGCTGAAAGACGGAGAAGTCGTAGCCGGCTCGAACATCAGCGTATCCGGCAACAACACGATCAAGCTGTACGGGCATGAGTTCCCGGTCGCCGCCCAGCTCGGCTCGACCGGCACCAGCCTGGACAATTCGGTGTTCGTCAATATGTCCACCATCCCCTCGATCGTCTCGTACTCGTCGTCGGTGGGACACACGGCCATCCCCGCCGAATACGCCGACAAGGCGGTCTCCGCGATCCTCATCAAGGTCAAGGACGGGTATGACGCCAAGCAGGTCTCGCTCAACATCACCAAGGAATCCGGTCTCGAAGGGCTCGGATTCGTGTATCCGGGCGGCGTGACAGCCACTACCAAGACCAACCTCGACGCGCTGGTCGGGTACGTCACGCTGTTCGTCGCAGTGTTCTGGATCATGGGCCTCATCGTGCTGCTGGCAGTGTTCGCATCCGCGATGAACGAGCGGAAGAAGGAATTCGCGGCCTACCGCATCATGGGCGCCACGCGCGGCACACTGATTGCGCTCATCGTCAAGGAATCGGCGCTGATCGGACTGGTCGGTTACGGCATCAAGGTCCTGCTCATGTATCTCGGAGCGCTCTGCTTCGGCATTTCCTACTCCGATTTCAGTGCCGAAACCGTACCGCTTCAGTACTATGCGACGCACATCATTTCCGCCGGCATCGTTCTCGTATGGAACTATATCGGTCGCAAAGTAATTATATTCCGTAAATAACAGGTATTCTATGTACGATATTTCAAAGATACGCAATTTTTCAATCGTTGCTCATATTGACCACGGTAAATCAACGCTTGCGGACCGCCTTTTGGAGCTTACCTCCACTGTTTCGCAGCGCGAAATGGAGGACCGCATTCTCGACAATATGGAGCTTGAACGCGAACGCGGTATAACCATCAAAGCCCGTGCGGTAAGATTTCTTTACAAAGCCAAAGACGGCAACGAATATGCCATGAATCTTATCGACACTCCCGGTCATGTTGACTTCAACTATGAGGTCTCACGTTCGCTCAAGGCATGCGAGGGAGCGGTTCTCATCGTCGATGCAACACAAGGTGTTCAGGCGCAAACACTTGCGAATGCTTATCTTGCAATTGACAACGACCTCGAAATCATTCCTGTTGTCAACAAGATAGACCTTGCTTCGGCAGATATTGACATGGCGAAGCGTGAAATTGAAGAAATCATCGGAATCCCTGCCGACGATGCACCATGTGTTTCTGCAAAAACCGGCCTCTATGTTGCCGATGTGCTTGAAGCCGTTGTTAAAAACGTACCCGCGCCGAAGGGCGACATTAATAAACCGCTGACTGCACTTGTTTTCGATTCATATTACGACTCTTACAAGGGCGTAA
>ERZ825670.2016-NODE-2016-length-20434-cov-6.453506_pt1 | contig 20434 bp, 17 predicted proteins | sample MGYA00519929_ERZ825670 | MGnify/ENA primary metagenome ERZ825670 (study PRJEB31778, sample SAMEA3449207) | human gut metagenome | biome: human gut; feature: human-associated habitat; material: faeces | place: United Kingdom | collected 2010/2012 ...
AAATTATTAAAAACTCTAATCGCAGGTGTTTCTGCACTTACTATGTGCATCTCTGCTATGCCTTTAAGTGCTAGTGCAGCTACTACTTCATATAAAAAAGGTGATGTTAATGGCGATAGAATTGTAAATTCATCTGATGTTTTAGCTTTGAATAAATTTTTGCATGGTTCAGCAGGTGCTAGAAATTATTTAATTGCTGAAAGATTAGATCTTAATCGTGATTATATAATTGATAATAATGATTTAACTTTGTTAAAAAACATAAGTATTGGTTTAGCTAGTTCAAATCAAGTTTCATCTGTTTCAACAAGTGATACAGTTACTCAAGTTACTTATCATCCCAATGAGTTAAAATATTCTAAATTTAATGCAGTAAATGGAAAAGAGATAGAAAATTATCAAATATCTGAAGCAACTAATATAACTTTTTCAAATATTAATACAACCGATGGTATTTTAGATGGAGATAATAGAAAGGTTGATTATAATCAAAGTGCTGTTGTAGTTATAACTGCAGATAATAAAATTGTAGGTACCGGATTTATAATTGATAGTAATAAAATTGTAACTGCTGCTCATGTTTTATATGATACAAGTACTAATACTGCTAAAAAAAATATAAAATATATTTTATTTAATTCAAATGGTCAAAAAATAGATGTTAATGGAAATATAATTTCTAATCAAAATACATATTATGGAATTAGTGCGAATAGTTATCATATACCTCAAATGTATATAGATGCTGAATGGTATGATAATAATAATGGTAATGGAAATGCTTTAAGTAGTGGATTTTATCAAGATTATGCACTTATTAAAGTAAATGAAGATCTTAGTGCATATAAAAGTTTTGATGTGGGTGTTTTTAGAGATGGAATTGCTAATACATCTAGAAAAATTTTTATTACTGGATATACTACTGATAATAAAGAAGATAGTGATAAAAATGGTGGTAACGATGAACTTCGTGGAAAAATTGTAACTGGTGATGGTGATTTGTGTAAAGCATTAAGCCGTGGTAATAAAATAACAGATACAAACTTATTTTATAATGTAGATGTTTTAAGTGGTGAAAGTGGTGGACCAATATATGTAAAAAGTAGTAATGGTTCAAAAACAGTAGTTGGAATTAATACAGGAATGTCTCCATATGGGTTTAACCAAGGCACTAGATTTAATACTAAGATTTTGACATTTATGTTTAATAATCCAAAATTTTAAGGAGGAATTTATATGAAAAATTTAAAGAAAGTTTTAGCTTGTATAATGGCAGTTGCAACTTTAGGTTGTGTAAGTGCTACAGGAGTATCTGCTGATATAATTGACAGTGATGGTAATAATATTAAAACAATATATCTTTATGACGAAGATACGATAGGTCAAGAGCAAGAGATAGAACTATCTACTGGTGAAAAAATTACTTTGCCAAAATGGGCACAGATAATAAAAGATGAAGATGGAAATGTATATGCTTATTGTGACCCAATTTGGAATGATGAAAAAAATTGTTGGAACCCTATATATATTCTAGCAGATGGTAATGTACTTATATCAGGTTTTCCAAGGTTTAATGAAAATAAAGAATATATAGGTTGTGTAAAAACTATTTATGAGCTTTATCCAATAACTACTACAAAAAATGCTGAGTATACATTGCCAGATGGTAAAAATATTACTATCAAGCCTTGTGTAGATAATAAAGATGCTAGTACTGAATTATATGTAATGTATGATGAAAATAATAACTATGATGGCTATGAAATATCTACTATGTTATATTCTTATGACCGTAATAAAGGTGATTATTATGCTCTACCTAATGGTGATAAAATTGATGTTGATGCAGAACATTCAAATGTAATATTAGTTAGATATAATGCAAATGGTGAATATGTTGGCTATCGTTTAAGTAGTGTTAGTGAACCGGCTGAACCAGATGAACCAACTGTAACTCCAATAACAGAAATAACTGTTGGCGATAGCACTTTCCCAAGAGGTGATATCAACTTAGACGGAAAAGTAAACACTGTAGACTTACTTATGCTTAAAAAATATCTACTAGGATTAATGGAATGGTAATATATTTTGTGTACCTATAGATAACTCTATACCTATAAAGGCTCTGATACTTTAAAAAGTATCGGAGCCTTTTATTGGAAATATAATATTTTTAAAAAGTTAAAAACATACTAAAAAGAAATCAATATTCTAATAGCAATTCTTAAAAGTATAGTATATAATATACCTAGCTTAATTTAAGAGGTGTTATAATATGATTGATGGAAAGGTAAACTTTAACAAAAAACTATTAACGTTAGTACTTCCAATAGCTTTTCAACAGTTAGTATTGGCTTTGGTAAGTACTTCCGATGCCGTAATGTTAGGATTTTTAAATCAAGATAGTCTATCGGCAGTATCTTTGGCAGGACAGATACAGTTTGTGTACAACCTGTTTTTAGGAGGAATATCTACAGGAGTAAATATATTTACTGCTCAATACTGGGGCATAGAAGATAAAAAATCTATTGAAAAGATTGTGGGAATAGCTTTAAAGACGGCTTTTTTAGTATCCGTGATATTCTTTATAGGTTCTACATTCTTTCCAACGTTGCTAATGCGAATATTTACCTCCGATACTACTCTAATAAGTATGGGAGCAGAATATCTTCAAGTAGTAGGAATATCGTACATTATGCTATCCATATCGCAGATATACTTATGTATTATGAAAAATTGTGGATTTGCTGTAAAAAGTTCTATAATAAGTTTAGTATCTGTAGGTATAAACATATTTTTTAATGCCATGTTTATATTTGGTATAGGATTTTTCCCATCACTTGGAATAAAAGGTGCTGCATTAGCTACAGTTATATCTAAACTTATAGAGTTAATCTGGTCTCTGATTATTATGCTTAAAAAAGATAATATCAAAATTAGATTAAAGTATGTTATCCATAATGATGCAACTCTAAAGGCAGATTTTTGGAAGTATACATTACTATCTTTAGGAGATTCTTTAGTTTGGGGTTGTGGATTTACTATGTATTCCGTAATTATGGGTCACATGGGCAGTGATGCAACTGCAGCTAATTCTATAGCTAATATTATAAAGAACTTAACAATCTGTTTTTGTACTGGCGTAGGTTGTGGTGGAGGTATCTTAGTAGGTAATGAATTAGGCAAAGGTAATATAGATATCGCTAAAAAATATGCATCTAAGGTATGTAAGTTTGCTTGGATTAGTGGCTTAATATCTGGTGGAATAATACTGTTAATTATTCCATTTATACCTATGTTCACTGGCTTAACAGATACTGCTCGTGACTACTTAAGAGTTATGCTAGTAGTATGTTCTTACTATGTAGTTGGAAAATCTTTAAATATGACTACTATAGGTGGAATATTCTGTGCTGGTGGTGATAGTAAGTTCGGTTTTATCTGCGATACTATTACTATGTGGGCTGTAACCGTTCCTATTGGATTGTTTTGTGCATTCGTTTTAAAGCTATCCGTTCCGATGGTGTATATAATCATAAATATAGACGAAATTATAAAACTTCCTGCAGTATATAAAAACTACAAAAAGTACAGATGGCTTAAAAATCTTACTAAGGAAATAGAAGTTACTGCTTAAATATAGAAAAAACTCTCTAGTTACTAGAGAGTTTTTTTAGTTTACCAAGTCCAATCTTGAAACAATCTTTTAGTGGAATATTTGAGGTTATCTTTAAGATTTTCATTCTTCATTTTTAGATATTCATTAGTAGCTCCTATGGATATCATTAGCAAACCTACTATAAGAAGATATATCCACCATGCTATTGATAACCAAAAGTTCTTAGTAAGATATATAGTTAATATTATTAATTCAATAGTGGAAAAACTAAACCACTTTTTGCGTTTTATCATAAATGAAACTATTAGTATGAATATTAAAGCAATCAATAGTATAAAAGCATCTGTTAGTTCTTGTGAAATTATGGCAGATATACTTAGTATTATAGATATTCCTAAAGTTGTATAGAATGGTAAGTACTCTAATAACTTAGGATACTCTTTCCAAATTAAACCTATTCCTATGGATAATATTATCAAAGGAAGACAATTCCATTCTAATAGGAATATGTTTGGTATATCGATAATAGGTTGTATCCAAAGTATTGTACTAAAGGTTGTTAAAGATATAAACTTCCATTTTTTAGTGAGCAACTTCTTGGATAGTATTATATCTACTATAAGTAAAAGTATCAAAGATATAAGTTCTGTCGTTTGATTGTATATCACTTCGTAAATGCTCAGTACAGATGTTACTATATATATCGCAACAAATGGAGAGTACTCTCTTACTTTAGAATAGTCTTTCCAAATGATGCATAATATCAATGAGAGTGCTATTATTGGAATACAGTTCCATTCTGCAATTATTGTATCTGAAATGTTTAAAAAAGGTTCATTCCAGAATACAAAACACAACATAGTACTTGATATACTTAAAAGTATCTGTTTGGAATGCGTGAAAAGTATTCTATTATAGTAGAATAACGGATAGATACTTAATAGAATAAATCCAATAAAGATGTTCAAATGTAATCCGAATAGGTTAGTATACTGTAGAAATATTTTTATTATCGGAAAGATTGCAAATATTGTAAAGTAATCTATGTACAACTTTTTAGTATCTTTATCGGCAGTGATAAACTCTTTATGTAGATATCTTCCGATTATGCCACTTAGCATAAAGAATATTATATTAAATATCAATTTAGTTATAGAGTAATCTAATAGTATAATTTCAGTGGATACTAAATTGTTAGTTACATAGTACAGATTTATTATGGAAAATAAAGTTAAAATATTATTCTTGAAACTGTATCCAAATATGAAGTTCATTAGTATTATAACTAAAGATATCGCAAAATGATGGTCACTTAAACATATATACCATTGAGATACTTCTAATATAACTAGAGTATAATACTTAAGTATAGTTAATATATCTGTATCCGATTGAAAATGTTTTAGTACATAGTATATTACAAATAGGATACTGCTCAAAGCAAAAGATATAATTATCAAAGAAATGTCTAAACTCATGAACGATAGACTAGTTAATATCAAGTTTATTATGGATACGTTTGTGTAAAAAACTTTTTTTGAGTGTAAATCCGATTTTTTGGAAATAATCACTTTGAATACACTAAATAATGTTAGCAATGATATTATAGATATGTTTATCATATAGTTATCGTATAGTTGAGGATAGTGCATATACGTTAGAACATACATATATACAGTAAATATATCTCTTAAAGATTTTATATTCTTAAAGTTCAATATTATGGATATTGTTAGTAAGATTATAAAAGTAATCATAAAGGTAGGATATATCTTATATATTAATAGTATTAAAGCAAGTGGTAGAACGTATCTTGAAATTTTTGATATAAGAGTATCATCTTTAAAGACGTTTATAGATATAACTATCAACCATACGATTACTGGAATGTAATCAAACTTTAAGAGTATCAATAGACCAGTTACTATTGAGTAGTTTATATATACTCCTTGATTGTTTAACTTTGGAACAAATCCGTATATACAATATACTATTAGCATAATTGCAGATATTAATGATATTTCATAATCTACATTATTAATCATTAAAGATACACTCCATGCTAAAAGTACTACATACATGGATTGAATAAGTAGCATAAACTTAACATCTTTTCTTAGATATACCCAAGTAGTACAAGCTATACATACTATTATAGATATTATATAATTTCTCTCAACTATTGATACTATTGTAAGTATTTTGGAAATGTTCATTGTGAACAAATTCCATGATATGATTAGTATTCCTAAAATAGATACTATATATAATATCACCATATAAAATTTTTTAATAGATGTTTCTAAGAAGTTCAACTCTTGAACTATAGTTATAAAGAGTATTAAAGCCATACACATAACTATTAGATTATCTAATTTGAATATTAAAAACAATCCTAGAGTTATGGTAATTAGACTAAGGACTATATATATAATATTAGGAAGACACATATCTTTTTGATTTGCATATGCCATAAATACTAATCCCATAAGAATTACTGCTATTCCTGATATAGTTCCATAGTGTGCAGTGATTAAAGATATTAAACCTAATACTATCACATTGATTGCAATAAATATATCCCAAACTGTAGAATATGTATCTTGTAGGGATATTAGATAGTTTTTAAACTTATCTTTTAGCATAAGCAATAGGAATAAGTACAAGGCTATCAATATTATAAATATGGAACTCTCTGCAATTAATAGCATACTGGATTTTAATAGCAATCCAATAGTTGCAGATGCTCCAAATAGTGACGCTCCAGCATAGAATTTGCTAGAATATCTTTTAGTGCCTATATAAGATGCTATACTTATTAATATACAACCTATTGCACATAATAGATATTTTCCATCACCATTCCAAGATAACCAACTTCCAAAAAGTTGAAATATTCCTATAGCTAAGATATCTATTGGTAATAAAAAGCAACCTATACTGAAAAATGCCATTCCTGTTTTAGATAAGTTTAGTTTTTTCTCTGCAAAAGTTCCTACACTAAAGAATAGTATACTAGCACTGAATATCAAAGTACTTCTTATGATGTTATTTAAACTGTTCCAAGCTGTAGTGGTGAATACTATTCCAGATAGTAATACAAATATTACTCCTACTATCAATATTACAGATATTGTACTTATCTTAGAAGTTCTTTTAGGTGCAGTATTAGTATAAGCGATATCTTTTTTAGCATGAACCTCTGTTGCTATTGCTGATGGCTTTGGTTGAGGTACATTTTGAAAAGATTTATCGTTACTAGAGGTTCTAATTGGAACGTCTACAGTATTGTTAGTATTATCTACTGATACATTATTGGAACTATATTCCTTATATGATTGCTTAGTATCCATTGAGATATTTGTATGTATATCATGGCTATAGTAGGTATCTTTTTCATCATCGGTTAGAGCGTCCCTTGATATTAAACTTTGTATTAAGTTCTCTAAACTTCTATTTCGATTTATATTCTTAACATTTTCATTATATATACTTTTATACTTTCCATGAAAATGTATACACATGGGAATTAATACTAATGGCGATAGTATCCATAGTATTAAAAAAATCACCAGAGGCATAAAAAATCACTCCTTATTGTAATATTCTACTTAATTATATCATGGAACTTTATTACAATACAAGTGGATTGTATTTACAAATTTATTACAAAAGATATTAGTAAATAATATAACACATCAAAGTCAATAAAGTGCTTGAATTGAAAAAAAATATAGTATATAATATATCTAAATTAGAACTTAGGAGGCTTTTTAATATGGTATCTAATGAAGTTACACGAAAAATGCATGATGGCAGTTTGTATATTCCAAATGATACAGAACTCGTAAAGTATCAATTGGAATGCTTAGAAAGATTGTATGAATACAATCAAACTAGACCATTGGAACAAGAAAAACGCTTTAGTATGTTAAAAAATATGTTCGCTGAAATAGGTGAGGGTTGTTATATAGAACCTCCATTTCATAGCAACTTTGGAGGTAAACACGTTCACTTTGGTAAGATGGTATACGCTAATTTTAATCTAACTTTAGTAGATGATACTCATATCTACGTTGGCGATTATACTATGTTTGGCCCTAACGTTACTGTCGCTACTGCAGGTCACCCAATCTTACCAGAGTTAAGAGAACAAGCATATCAATATAATATGTCCGTTAGCATAGGTAAGTGCTGTTGGATTGGTGCAGGTGCAATAATACTCCCTGGAGTATCAATAGGTGATAACGTAGTAATAGGTGCGGGTAGTGTTGTAACTAAAGATATTCCATCTAATGTAGTTGCAGTGGGAAATCCTTGCAGAATTTTAAGAGAAGTTAGTCAACACGATAAAGAGTACTACTTCAAAGATAGAAAAATAATGTTATAACTTTTCTTAGGAACATTAAATATATTTAGTGTTCCTATCGTTTTAAAAATAAGTTAGCATATGCTAACTTATTTGATTTGTATTATTCTATATGATATAATATCCGTAGTTAGCATATACTAACTAGTTGAGAATAATTAATCATGTTGCTAAATTGTTGAACTTATTGCTCCTTTAACAGTTCAGCAATTGCAATGTGATTTTTCTATGTATGTATGTTTACATATTTGGAATAATATTAAAAGTTAAAAGCATGGATTTTTTATCTATGTTCAAATAAATTATATATGAAAGGAATCTTTACCTATGGTTAATACTAAAATTAAAGAAGTAATAGGAAGAGAAATTCTTGACAGTAGAGGAAATCCTACTGTTGAAGCAGAAGTAGTTCTTGAATGTGGCATAGTAGGTCGTGGAACTGCTCCAAGTGGTGCATCTACTGGTATTTTTGAAGCACTAGAACTCCGTGATGGCGATAAGGCTCGTTATGGTGGTAAGGGCGTATGTAAAGCTGTTGAAAATGTAAATACTGCAATCAATGATGCTCTAAAGGGCGTTGACGCTTTCGATACCTACCTTGTAGACCAAACTATGATTAAAGCTGATGGTACTAAGGATAAATCTAATCTAGGTGCAAACGCTATATTAGCAGTATCTATTGCAAGTGCTAGAGCCGTTTCTAATGCTTTAGATATTCCTCTATATCGTTTCTTAGGTGGTTCTCAAGGAAACGTTCTACCTGTTCCTATGATGAACATTCTAAACGGTGGTGCTCATGCTGGTAACACTGTTGACGTTCAAGAGTTCATGATTATGCCTGTAGGAGCATCTAGCTTTAAAGAAGCTCTTCGTTGGTGTGCTGAAGTTTTCCACGCACTACAAGGTATACTAAAATCTATGGGACTTTCTACTGCTGTAGGTGATGAAGGTGGTTTCGCTCCAAACCTATCTAGTGATGAAGAAACTATCGAAGTTATTCTAAAGGCAGTCGAAAAGGCTGGTTACAAACCTTATGATGACTTTGTTATCGCTATGGACGCTGCATCTAGTGAATGGAAAGATGAAGCTAAGGGTGTTGGTCACTACAAACTTCCTAAATGTGGTAAGGAGTTCACTTCTGATGAGTTAATTGAACACTGGAAAAACTTAGTTGAAAAGTATCCAATTAAGTCTATTGAAGATGCTCTTGATGAAGAAGACTGGGAAGGTTGGAAGAAACTTACTGCTACTCTTGGCGACAAGGTTCAACTAGTAGGTGACGACCTCTTTGTTACTAATACTGAAAGATTAAGCAAAGGTATTGAATTAGGTTGTGGTAACTCTATTTTGATTAAGTTAAATCAAATTGGTTCTGTTTCTGAAACTTTAGAGGCTATTAATATGGCTCATAAGGCTGGATATACTGCAATATCTTCACACCGTTCAGGTGAAACTGCTGATACTACTATCGCAGATTTAGCAGTTGCTCTAAATACTGGACAAATTAAGACTGGTGCTCCATCTAGAAGTGAAAGAGTTGCTAAGTACAATCAACTATTAAGAATTGAAGAAAAGCTAGGTGCATCTGCTAAGTACAGAGGTCATGATTGCTTTTAGTCTTTAATATTATCCTACAATATATGGAACACTTATACATAAGTGTTCCATTTTTTATATATTAAATTAAAATTTTTTTCATAATGTTCATATTTTACTTGGTTGGTGGATAAATTTCTGTAACTAAAAAGATAATATACTCCTTGACAAATTCGAATGTTTGGAATATAATTGTATCATACTATTTTAGTAAAGTTAATCTATCTTAAAGACAGTACAAACCGTCCAATTTTTAGTATTATAAAGGGTGGTTTTCATTAAATCTAAAGGAGTTTTTTCGTAATGAATATTAAAGAAGTTCAAGAATTGATATTAAAGTTGAAAAAGGAAAAAGATATCTGCATATTGGCTCATAGCTATCAAGCTAGAGAGATTGTGGAAGTCGCTGACTTTACTGGAGATTCTTTTAAACTTAGTCAATTGGCTACAACCGTTCCTAATAAAACCGTTTTGATGTGTGGCGTTAGATTTATGGCTGAAACTGTAAAATTACTATCACCAGAAAAGAAAGTTATATTATGTAATCCTTTAGCTGGTTGTCCTATGGCTGAACAGATGGACAAGGATTTAATACTTGGATTGAAAGAAATGTATCCAGACTATACAGTGGTCGCTTACATAAATACTACTACAGATTTAAAAACTGTTTGTGATGTTTGTGTCACATCATCTTCAGCTGTTAAGATTATTAGTAAAATCCCTAATGATAATATTCTATTTATCCCAGATTGTAACCTTGGCGACTATGTTGCAAAACAACTTCCTAATAAGAATATTAAGCTAGTTCAAGGTGGTTGTCCTACTCATGCTAGAGTATCTCAAAGAGATGTCGAAAAGGCTAAAGAGTTACACCCTAACGCTCTATTACTTGTACACCCTGAATGTCTTCCTAAAGTTGTCGCTTATGCCGACTATGTTGGCTCTACTAGTGGTATTATGGAGTTTGCTAAAAAATCTGATGCTAAAGAGTTTATCATTGGTACTGAGTTAAGCATCTTAGAACACCTTCAATACGAATGTTTGGATAAAAATTTCTATCCACTATCTAAAGATATAGTATGTCATAACATGAAAGCTACTACTTTAATAGATGTATTAAACTCCGTAAACGGTGTAGGTGGTGAGGAAATTACTCTATCTCAAGATGTTATGCAATCTGCTAGAGCTTGTATAGACAAAATGATTGAGTTGGGTTAATTGTTCTTATATATAATTTTGTGTATCTTTGGAACGCTACTTTTAGCGTTCCTTTATTATGGTTATGAAAGGATTTGGTCTTTTTGAAACGCTTTAGAAGATTACGTTCTAATGAGAGTATTAGAACCTTAGTTAGAGAAAACTCTGTTCAAGTTACAGATTTAATATATCCTATGTTTGTTATAGAGGGTACTAATATTAAAAATCCAATACCATCTATGCCAGATATTTTTCAATACTCTATTGATAACTTGAAACCTATCTTAGATGAAGTGGTATCTAATGGTATATTAGGAGTTCTTATATTTGGTATACCATCACATAAAGATGAATGTGGCTCGGAAGCGTATAACGATGACGGTATCACTCAAAAGGCTATTAGATATATCAAAAAAGAGTATCCTAACCTTTTAGTAATCGCCGATGTTTGTCTTTGTGAATATACTTCTCATGGTCATTGTGGTTTGGTTCACGATGGCAAAATATTGAACGATGAAACACTTCCATTACTTTGCAAGATGGCAGTTTCTACTGCTAAAGCTGGTGCAGATATCATCGCTCCATCTGATATGATGGACGGCAGAGTTTCAGCTATTCGTAACGCTCTTGATGAAAATAATCTTAAAGATGTAGCTATAATGTCTTATAGTGCTAAGTTTTCCTCTAGTTATTATTCTCCATTCCGTGATGCAGTACATTCTGCACCTAGTTTCGGCGATAGAAAAACTTATCAAATGGACTTCGCAAACGGAAAAGAGGCTATTAGAGAAGTCTTAGATGATATATCCGAGGGTGCTGACATTGTTATGGTTAAACCTGCTTTGGCTTATCTTGATGTGGTTAAAGAAGTATCTAATAGGGTAGACTATCCTATAGCAGTGTACAACGTTAGTGGAGAGTATTCTATGGTTAAATCTGCTGGTATTAACGGCTGGATAGATGAAAATAAAGTTATCATGGAAAATATGATTGCTTTTAAACGTGCTGGTGCTAAGATTATTATTACTTATCATGCTATTGAAGTAGCTAAATTAATTAATAGTATTAACTGATATATAATAATTATTATTTATTAATTATTATATATTAATTATTAAGGGGTCTTTATATTATGAAAATCTTAAAACAGGTATTCATTATAGTAGTGATATCGTTGTTAGGTGAGTTGTTAAAATATCTATTGCCACTGCCATTTCCTAGCAGTATATATGGCTTGATTTTATTGTTCTTAGCGTTACAGTTCAAAGTTGTTAAACTTCAAGATGTTAAAGAAGTTAGCGATTTTTTAATCGCAGTTATGCCTATAATGTTCATACCGCCATCGGTTGGACTTATGGAAACTTATGGAGTTCTTAAAACTCTATGGCTTCCAGTAATATTGATAGGTATACTCAGTACTTTCTTGATAATGACAAGTACTGGCGTTACGGCTCAAGCTATAATTAAAAAAGGTGGTAATAAACATGATTGATTTCTTTATAGGTTCTACTTACTTTGGAGTGGTTCTTACTATAGTAGCTTATCTAGTAGGATTGGTTATTAAAAAAAAGTTGAAGTTTGCTATATTTAATCCTATGTTGATAGCTATAGTTCTAATTATTGTAGTCTTGATAACTTTGAAAATTCCTTATGATACATACTTCAATAGTACTACTATGATAAACTATCTATTAACACCATCTACAATATGTCTAGCAGTTCCTTTGTATGAAAAGGTTGAAGTCTTGAAAGGAAATCTTAAAGCTATATTGATTGGAATATCTTCGGGCGTAATTACTTGCATGATTAGTGTATTCTTGGTTGGTAAGATATTCTCTTTAAGCAATGAGGAGTTTGCTACTTTCTTACCTAAATCTTTAACTACTGCCATAGGTATGGCTATATCAGAAGAATTAAATGGCATAGTGGCTATAAGCGTTGCCGTAATTATGATTACTGGTATAACTGGTAGTATAATATCTGATTTAGTATTTAAAGTTTTTAATATCCATGAACCAGTCGCTAAAGGTTTAGCTTTGGGAACTGCATCTCATGTTATTGGAACTGTTAAGGCTACTGAATATGGCAAGATTGAAAGTGCTGTAAGTTCTTTATCCATTGCCGTTACTGGATTACTTACTGTTATAGTTGCTCCAATAGTGGCTAAGATTTATTTTTAATTATTAATCTCTGTTTAATATTTTTGCTATATAATCTACTTAATGTATTTTGAAAGGATTTTTGTAACTATGAGAAAATTTAAAAATTCATTGGGTATGAATTATCCAAAGATTGTAGCTTTTGGATTTGGTATGCTAATATTGATTGGAACTATTCTATTAATGTTGCCCATATCTAGCAAAGATGGAATGTCTGTTAGTTTTGTAGATGCTCTATTTACAGTCACATCTGCCTCTTGTGTTACTGGTTTGATTGTCTTTGATACTTATACGCAATGGACGCTATTCGGTCAAATAGTAATATTGATATTAATTCAAATCGGTGGATTGGGTTTCTTAACTATCTTAGCATTTATATCTACACTCATAAATAGAAGGATTGGTCTTAAAGAAAGAAGTCTACTTCAAGAGAGTGTAAACACTATGTATATTGGTGGAATTGTTAAACTTACTAAGAAGATTATCTTAGGTACAGCTATAATAGAGTCGATTGGTGCAATGCTATTGTCTATTAAGTTTATTCCTTTGATGGGTTTTGGTGAAGGTCTGTTTAATGCCATATTTTTATCAATATCGGCATTTTGCAACGCTGGTTTCGACTTACTTGGAAAATATTCTCCATACTGTTCATTGGCTTTGAACGATTTTAGAAGTGACCCTCTATTTATCTTGACTATTTGTGCCTTGATAACTATAGGTTCAATAGGCTTTTTCGTCTGGGACGATGTCGTTACTAACAAATGGCACTTTTCACAATATAAGTTGCACTCTAAGATTTCTATTTTTGTTACTTTAACAATGACTATCATTGGAACACCTTTGTTCTTACTATTAGAGTACAATAACACCCTTTTAAATATGCCTCTAGGCGAAAAGATACTTTGCAGTCTGTTTTCGGTTATAACTCCTAGAACGGCAGGTTTTGAGGTAGTTCCATCGGGAGAGATTAACACATCTAGTACACTTTTAACTATCTTATATATGATAGTCGGTGGAAGTTCAGGTTCTACGGCTGGTGGTGCTAAGACTACTACTATTGCTATCATATTACTATCGTTGATTAGTAGCATTAAAAATGAAAATGGTATAAATGTTTTCGGCAGACGTTTGGAGGATAATGCTCTAAAACGTGCTTGTTCAGTGTTGACTATAAATGTAATGTTAGCTCTAATTGGAACTATCGTGGTGTGTGCAGTTCAACCAGAGTTACTATTAAGAGATGTCCTTTTTGAAGTCTTTTCTGCTATAGATACCGTTGGTATGACTACAGGTATCACTAGAACTTTAAATACTACATCTTTGGTTACGGTGGCTTTTTTGATGTTCTTAGGGCGTGTTGGAAGTCTATCATTTGCTTTGATTTTTACTAGTAATAGTAGTAGTTTACAGTCTGCACAAAATCCTATTGAAAAAATAAATATTGGTTAGTTTGGAGGTATTTTATGAAATCTTTTTTAATTATCGGATTGGGTAGGTTCGGAAAACATCTAGCAGAAAAGTTCTATGAATTGGGCGACGAAGTTATGGCTATAGATTTAAATGAAGAACGTGTTCAAAATATTATGCCTATAGTCACCAGTGCTAAGATTGGCAACTGTACTAATCCTGATACTATGAAAACTCTTGGAGTGGGTAACTTCGATGTATGTTTTGTTTGTACTGGCTCTAACTTTCAAAATAGCTTGGAAATAACTAGTCTACTTAAAGAGTTGGGTGCTAAAAAAGTAGTCAGCAAGGCTGGTAGTGATGTCCATGCTAAGTTTTTACAACGTAATGGTGCTGATGATGTTATATATCCTGAACGTGATAGCTCTTTTAGAGTGGCATCAAGATATAGTATAGATAATGTTTTTAACTATATTGAACTTTCTAAAGATATGGCTATATATGAAATCCCAGTTGCTGAAAGTTGGATTGATAAAAGTATATCTCAAATAGATGTCCGTAAAAAGTATAACTTGAACATCTTGGCTATTAAGGAAAATAATAAGATTACGGCTCTACCTACTGCCGATTATATCTTTTATGGTAGTGAACATATTGTAATACTTGGCAGAAATCAAGATGTTGAAAAGTTTATGAAACGTTGTAAAAGATTGTTTTAATCTAAAATAGGAACGCTCTTTAATTATAGCGTTCCTAGTGTTATGTTTGGGAGGTTCTATTTTATGTTTAAGTTAAAGTTAAAGTATCAAATGTCGGATACTATTCTAATAGGAGGTCTATTAGCGTTCGCTGGTGGCTTTATGGACGCTTATTCTTATCTGGTTAGAGGAGAAGTATTTGCCAATGCTCAAACTGGAAATATGGTTCTGTTAGGAATAAATCTATTTAGATTAGATGCCTCTAAATGTATATTGTACTTAATACCTATCGTATCTTTTACTTGTGGAATTATCATCGCTGAGTATATAAAGTCTAAGTTTAAAGAGAATACTTTTATCCATTGGCGTCAAATAATAGTCTTAACCGAAATAGTAGTGCTATTCTTGGTAGGATTTATCCCTCAAGGTAATTTGAATACCATCGCTAACGTTTTGATATCTTTTGTATGCTCCTTGCAAGTTCAGAGTTTTAGAAAGGTTAAAGGTCTTGCGTGTGCTACTACTATGTGTACTGGTAATTTAAGAAGTGCTACTGAAAACTTCTTTAAGTACAAATCTACTAAAGATAAAACTTTTCTATTAAATAGCTTTTATTACTATTTGATAATCATTATATTCATATTGGGAGCAATATTCGGAGCGTTATGCAGTTCAATGTTATTAGTTAAATCTATTTGGATTGCTAGTTTTACTAGCTTGATAGCTTTTCTATTTATGCTACTAAAACCAGAAGATATAGCTTAGTTAAGTCTTTATCGCATTGGTAATGTTCTCTTGTAACTGAGAGCAATCTTCTACTGGAATACTTTTAAAACCTATATCGCAGTATCGGATTTTTATTTCATTAAAGTCCGATACGTCATCTTCAGGAGAGTTCTTAAAACAGTATATTATTATCTTATCTGAACAGATTGTAAACTTATGAAGATGTCCATTGAACATCTTTAATAACGTCACTAGAGTATCTTCTAAAGTGGGTACACTTGGAGTTTCTTCTACAACTTCTGTAGATTTCTCCATAGTATTGTATATACATCTAACTAGAGTTACTATTAGTAGTATACTTCCAAAGATAAATAGTACTTCCATGTTAATCCTTTCGTGATATATTAGTTATTAAGTTTAGTATTCCATCTATATTGTATACTTCTGGAACGTAAATGTTATTATTTAATCTATAGCTATCTAATGTAGATTTACATACTTCGCCAATACAGATAATATCCGTATTAGGCGATATTTTTTTATACTTTAAAAGTTCGTGTATACCTTTGGAACTCCCAAAAATTAGATAGTCTAAACTATCTAAAGAGGTATCTTTTAACAGTTGGACGTTACATACTGTATCATAAGTTTTTATATCGGTGTATTGTATGGAGTTTTCCTCTAAGATATCTGTTAGAACGTTACTTCCGTTAGATGCTCTTAGTATTAAGTAGTTATCTTGCTTTGTAGATTGCTTTAATATCTCTTTGGCTAACTCCCTAGAGGTATACTTATTTGGAACTATATCGGCATATATACCATATTTAGATAGCGTATCTGCTGTAGATTGTCCTACGGTAGCAAACTTCTTATTTAAGATGTTTCTAATATCTATACTATGCGATTGTATATACTTAAACATAATATCTACACCGTTTGAACTAGTAAGTACTATATGCGTATATGGTGTGAAATCTGTTGGAAAACTTTCGTATCTTGGAAGTACTTCTAAATGGTTTATCTTACTTGTGATTGCTCCTAAATTATTTAGTGCTACTTCTAGTTTTGATGTAAAACTATCTGTACCAGTAATTCCAACCATCATGTTACTTAATGGATACTCTATTGTGGATTTGAAATTAAAGTTGACCGTTTCTCCTACTACAAATATTGATGGCGTTTCTACTAACGATTTAAACTCCAATATGTTGGATAGTTCGCCCTTGAAAACTTTTTCTTGTGGAGTAGTTCCTTTAGATATTATTGCACATGGTGTATTACTATCCATACCATTAGATATTAATTCTTTACAAATAGTATCTAAATTAGTTAGTGACATTAAGAATATCAAAGTACCATGCAACTTCGCCAACGTTGAAAAATCTTCACATAGTTGATTATCTAAAGTATGTCCAGTTATAACATGAAAACTTCGGGATATACTTCTATGTGTTACAGGTATTCCTACATGACTTGGTACTGCTATACTAGAGGATATCCCAGATACTACTTCATATGGAATGTTATTCTCTTGCAATGCTTGAATTTCTTCTCCACCACGTCCGAATACAAACACATCTCCACCTTTTAACCTTGCGATAGTCTTTCCTTGCATTGCCTTTTCAACTAGTATTGAGTTAATCTCCTCTTGAGTTTTACTATGATATCCACATTGTTTGCCAACGTATATCTTTTCGCAATCTTTGGATACAAATTCTAATAGCTTTTTGGATATTAACCTATCGTATATTAGGCAATCGCAAGTTTTTAGATATCTTAGACCCTTTAAAGTTATCAGTTCCCAATCGCCACAACCTGCCCCTATTAGATATACTTTTCCTATCGATTTCATGTATTCACCTCGTTAATATATTAGATATTCCTCTATCTGTTTAAATAAATCTTCCTTACTATGCGATTTGAATTTTCTTCTGGTATGGTTCGGAAACAGAATGTCCGCATAGATAGTATCACCGATTATATTAGAGTGTACTCCTACACAATCGTGACAACCATTACCTATAGTCTTCATGATACCTCTTTCAATATGAAAATTCATTCTAGTGGTATGGTCTTCTGCTGAGGAAAGTATCCTTGCTATTGGTGAGTTCTTTAATCCCTCTACAGTGATAATTCCTTGACAACCTGCACATAAACATTCTTCTGAGGTTAGATATCTAAAGTTAAAATCTTCTTCAGTGATATTTAATCTTTCTAAACCTGCACTTGCTAATACTATTGCATTGTATTCTCCATTTTTTAGCTTATCTAAACGAGTTCCGATGTTTCCCCTTATGTTTTTGAAATCTGCTTTTGGATACATCTTACTTAGTTGATACTTTCTTCTAATACTTCCAGTTCCAATAGTAAAAGTATCATCTTTGGAATAGGTGATATCTTTTGGAGTTATTAGCACATCTTTATGGTTTGCACGTTTTGGAACGTATACTATATCCAAATTATCAGCTAATCTTAGAGGCATATCTTTGGCACTATGTACGGCTAGGTCGATACTTCCATTTAAGATTAGTTCTTCAAATTCTGATATAAATACTCCTTTACCACCAAACTCTACTAGAGGTTTATTCAATATTTTATCACCTAGTGTGCTTATTGGAACTATATTGAAGTTCAATTCTGGAAATTTATGTTTAATACTGTCTATGACTATTTCAGTTTGTTTTAACGCTAAAGGACTTTTTCTTGTACCTACTTTAATATTCATATAATGTAATCACCTAAATTCATCAATAATTTGAAGTGCTTTCTCTACAGATGGCTTTCCTTTTAACAGAGTGTATTCTATTAGATTTTTAACTATCTTTTCCCTAATATTATGGTCTAGTTCGTGTTCTAAAAGATACTTTCTCCACTCCTTAGATACCTCTAACGCTTTATCGTATTTACTTAGTATTTCATCTTGGATATCCTCTTTTATTAGCTTACTTATATACGGACTTTCTCCATTAGTAGTAACCGATACCGTTATACTATCTTGTTCGGCTATGGCTGAAAAGATGTATCCATTATCTAAGTTATTGGTAGCACTATTACAGAGTATGTTTCTACTATTACAGATATCTAATATCTGTTGATTTAATTTTATATCGTTAGTGGCACTTACTACTAGAAAAACATCTTGTAAGTATGATGGCTTAAACTCTTGAAGTATTATGTTCACATTTAAAGTTTTGAAATCTTCTAGTATGGTCTTGGTTATTATTGTTACATCTGCACTATACTTCAAAAGTTGCTTAGTCTTTCTTAATGATACCTTTCCACCACCTATTACTAAACACTTCTTATGGGCTAAGTTTATACTTATTGGAAAGTATTTCATCTTTTAAGATAACAACTCCTTTATATATTGTACCATATTTTTGAATGTTTGACTATCACTTTTGGATTTTATTTTAAATATTAAGTGTTCTAATCCAAAATTTTTGTCATATTCTAAGAGTTTATCCATGTATGGAAGTAGTTCGTGAAAAGATAACTCCTTTAACAGAGTGTCTATCTCTTGTTCTATGATTAGTTCGGCTTTTTCTACTTCCTTATACTTCGCTAGATTGTTCTGCTTGGATAACTCTTGAAAATAGTCTATATTTTTCAATGTTACGTTGGAAAGTTCTTCAATAGATTTATCAATATCTTGCGGTACTGATAAGTCTATAAATAGATGTTCCTTTGATGTATCTAGTATAGGTTGCAAGTTGCTCTTGGTTACAGTGTAGTGTGGACTGGTCGTCGCTGATATTATAACATCAGCTGAATTTATATACTTATAACGGTCAATGTAATCTATGAAGTGTACATTTTCATAAGTGCTAGTATATTCAAATATTTTATTATGATTTCGGATTGTTCCTATTATAGTTACATTACTATCTAAAAGATTTTTCATTATTATACTGCCCATCTTTCCAGTGATACCTATTATTAGTACCGTTTTAGTATCTTTGTTTAAATGCAGAACTTCATTGGCTGTAAGCGTTCCTATGGATACAGCCTTTTTTGATAGTAATGTATCGGTCTTTATCTTTTTGGCACACGAAATACTTCCTTTGATGATAGTATTTAGTTCATATTTCGTAGTGTTATTGCTTTGGGCTAGTAGAAAACTCTTTTTTAATTGATGTAATATTTCATCTTCACCTAATACCATGGAATCTATACCACTTGCTACTCTATATATATGCTTTATAGCACTATTATTTGAGTATATTCTGTAATAGTCTATTAATTTATCATGTTGGATATCCTTTTCACTAGATATCAATTTTTCAATATTAAAAGTACTATCTGAATTTCCAACATAGTATATTTCAGTTCTGTTACAAGTTGATAATATCATACATTCAGTGCATACTTGCATGGCTTTTCTACAAAATTGTGTGCTTTCTTCGTCGCTAAAAGATATCTTATTTCGAATGTCTATAGGAGCATTCTTATAGTTTATGCTTATTATATCCATTTTTTTACCTCGATATTTTTCTTTAATTATATCATATTTAAGCGTTTTTTTAAAGATATATCTATTGTTTGTGCAATTTATATAAAAATATCTAGGAAAATATTCAAAAGTTTAGATTGACTTTTTCCGATGGTTATGATATAATAATCAAGTCGCCAGTTGAGTCGGGCGAGTGGAACGAAATCACCC
>ERZ825670.2025-NODE-2025-length-20379-cov-4.312389_pt1 | contig 20379 bp, 15 predicted proteins | sample MGYA00519929_ERZ825670 | MGnify/ENA primary metagenome ERZ825670 (study PRJEB31778, sample SAMEA3449207) | human gut metagenome | biome: human gut; feature: human-associated habitat; material: faeces | place: United Kingdom | collected 2010/2012 ...
GGATTATTTTAATAATATTTTTATATTTAAACTTAATTTTATTTTTATTTATTGGACTATTTTTATTAATTTTAAAAAAACATATAATTTTAACCATTTTATTGGTGCTTACAACCATCTTTACTGGTGCTAATTCATTTGGTTACTATTATATAAATAAGACCTATAAAATAGTAGATAATATAAGTAAAGATAAAATAATTTATACAACTAATTTAATTAGTTTAGATAAAGATATTGAAATAAAAACTATCGGTTTAATAAATAATGAAGAAGACATTGAAGGTTATATTTTACCTCAAGAATATATGGCTAATAAGGGAATGAAAGTAAAAATAACAGAATATGATTCATATGAAAAATTACTTGATGCCTTATATAATAAAGAAGTAGATGCTATATTTATAGATGGAAATTATGTTTTAAAATATAACAATATTGAAAAATATATAAACATCGCAAACGAGACATTTATAATAGATTCTTATAGTAAACAAATGAAAAATCAAGATACAGTAGCATCAACCAATAAATCAGTTACTGAACCATTTACAGTTTTACTACTAGGCGTAGATTCAGAATATGATGGTTTATCCAACAATGCTGCATTTAATGGTGATTCCATAATGTTAATAACATTTAACCCTAAAACATTATCAGCAACTATCTTCTCTATTCCAAGAGATACATATGTACCAATTGCTTGTAATAATAACAAAAGTAATAAAATTAACTCAGCAGCAAGTTACGGAACTAAATGTATGATAGATACAATTCAAAATTTAATTGATATTAATATTGATTATTATGTAAAAATTAACTTTAAAGGTGTAGTTTCTTTAGTAGATGCCCTTGGTGGTGTTACTTTAGATATAGATAAACCGGATTTTAGAAAAAATGGAAACATTAATTGTGGCGATAAAATTTGTGAACAAGATTCAAATCGTAGTTTTGGTGAAAATTTAGTATATATCACACCAGGCCCCAATCAAACTATTAATGGTGAACAAGCTCTTGCTTACTCAAGAAACAGACATCAATTTGCATCATCTGATTTTAAAAGAATCGAACATCAACAAGCAGTTGTTACAGCTATCGCTAATAAAACTAAAACAATTAGATCAATTGATACTTTTTATAAATTACTAAATGCAGTATCAAATAATATTGATACAAACATGTCAACTAAAGAAATATTAAATTTTTATAATGTAGGTAAAAATATCTTACTTAATAATAATTTTGATGATAATAACTTTATAAATATTCAAAAAACATATCTAAGTGGTTACGATTTAACAATATATCAAAATGGTTATGATATGTATACATTCCAATATTATGAAAATAGTTTAAAAGAAATTGTAAAAGCAATGAAAGAAAATCTAGAATTACAAGAAACTGAATTAATTAAATCATTCTCATTCTCAGCAAATAAAGAATTTACTATCCCTGTTATAGGTAAAAACGTAACTTCAGGAACAAGAAATGAAACCTTACCAAACTTTATTGGCTCATCTATAGAATACGTTAAAGAATGGGCAAGTTCTAGAAATATTACCATAACAGAAGAAGAATATACATCAAACGATTGTGAAAATAACAAAATAACAAATCAAGATATTCGAAGTGGAACTCTTACTAATAACATTGATAACTTAAAAGTTACAGTATGTAAAAATATCGCCGAAACAGAAGAATAGTAAAAAAGATTATATCCTAATATTAATTTATTAGAAATATAATCTTTTTATTTTATATTGGAATACTTAACTTTTGTCCTATGCTAAGTAAATTACTAGATAAATTATTTAATGATTTTATCTCATTAACAGTTACATTATAACGTCTTGCAATACTATAAAGATTATCTCCGCTCTTAACTATATAAATAGTTGTACTAACATTTTCGACAGTACTTTTACCTGGAATTATTAACTGTTCACCAATACTCAAACTATTATTACTCTTATTATTCGCGTTCTTCAAATCATTTACACTAACATTAAAATTATTAGCTATACTCCATAAAGTATCGCCCTTTTTAACTACATAAACATTATTTGGAACATTAGAACCACTACTAATTATTAATTTCTGTCCAATAGATAAAATATTACTAGTTAAATTATTTAAAGACTTAAGTTCATCCACCGTCATATTATTTCTTCTAGCAATTGAATACAAACTATCTCCTTTTTTAACTATATAATATTTATTGTTATCAACACTAGAACTACTATCACCATTTCCACTACTATCTTTAACAATTAATGAATCACCTATTGTTAAATTATTACTAGTTAAATTATTTAATGATTTTAACTTTTCTACAGTAAGACCATAAGCCCTTGCAATACTCCACAATGTATCTCCTTTTTTAACAACATAATAATCGCTACCAGCAAGAGGAACATATTTATAACCAGCATATTCAGTTACCGCTTTAACAACAGCCTCAGCATATTTTTTATAATTATTTTTTAGTTTATTAGCATCACTTGTATTATCTAAAAAACCATATTCAACAATTAAAGCTTCCGTATTAGGCGTATTCCTCAACATATAATAATAATCTTTATTATAATCACTAGGTAATCTTCTTTGATAATATTTTCTAACTAGTTGTCCTTGTTTTTCTAATTCATCTAATATTTTCTTAGCAAGTGCATCTTTATTTCTTAAAGCATAAATTACTTCAGCACCTTCTGCACCCCCAGCATTAATATGATTAGAAATAACAATAACATCTTTCCCATTACCATATTGATCAAGAACTCTTTGTGTTCTTTCCGAAGCTGGCAAATCAACGTCACTATTTCTCGTTAATTTAACTGGAACACCAAGTTCTTTTAACCTATCATACATATACTTACTTATATCTAAAGTTAAATTTTTTTCAATAATCCCATTACCAATAGCCCCAGAATCACTACCACCATGACCAGCATCAATTACCACCTTTTTAGCCATTTATCATCACACCCTATATTAATTTATGCATAATTAAATAAAATGCCTATAAAACACCTAATTCAACAAAAAATATCACAACAATTAATGTGATATTCTTTATTATACTATTTTTTTCTTCTTAGAAAAGAGAACAATCCTTTACGGCTACTCTTAACTTTAACATTACCTACTAAAAATTTAATTAAATCATTTAATTCACTATTGCTATCCAATCTTTCATTTAAATTAGGAACATTTCCAACAATTTTTAAATGAGTTTCATATTCAAAATTATTTAAATTATCATTTTTAATATTACTTCTATTTAAAACTACGTTAGAATTTAATAAATGTTCATATTCCTTTTGATTTCCCTTAATTATTTTATACAATTTAGTTGATCCAGGATCAACTAAATATACTAATTTATTGCATATTTCCTTTACATCAGATCCATTTAAATCAACAATAAATACATCAATATCCTTTAAGGTTTTTACAATAGTTTCAAATTGAACCCTACTTTGACATGTAATAATTCTATCATCCTTAAAATATAAAGAATCATTATTAAACATTTCAATACCTTTAACTTTTTTACTTTTACTTATTTCTTTAACAAGCATATACATTAAAGTAGTTGCACCCGCATGAGGAGTTCCATTTTCTATTCCAATGATTATTTTATCAGTCTCAAATCTATTACTTGTTTCCTTATCAGAAACAATACTATCAACCTTTAAAAAGTCATATCCTTCTAAATATTTTTTAACATCATCAAAAGTATTATTTCTTTCTAAAAGTTTATTAACAGCACTATCGCTTGTTGCAAAATTATAGTAACCTTTTTCTATCAATTTACCCAAAAATTCTTTACTATTAGCAACAAAACCATCATTTAACAAAATAACCACATTACCTGGATCTTTAAAAAATTCCAAGAAATTATATAAATAATTATCATCATAATAATTTATTATAGAAGTTAAATCAATTATAGCCTTATCAAAAGAAACATTACATAGTTCTCTATCTAAATCATCTCTAGTAAACTCACCAACTAGTGTTTTAGCAACATTAACAGATAAATTATTTATAATATTACTGTTTTCATTTTTTATAATTACATACATTATATCAACCTACTCACTATTTAAATTAAATACTTCAACAAACTTAACATATTCAGCTTTACCTCTATTTACAACAAAGCAGAAGTTATTAGGAAGTTCTTCCCTTAAGTGTGGATTCTTCTGAGTAACATTAATTGAGAATTGATTTGTAATACCATTTCCAAGCCAAATACCATTGTTCTTATTAACATAATTTTTATACCATGGATCATATTCAATTTTCTTAATTTTATCAACTGTATCTAAAATAATAAAATTAATTATTCCAAGATTATTAGAGTCCTTAACAATATTTTCAAATACCATTTTGTTAGTAGCTCCAATCTTAGTTAAAAATACATCTAAACCAGCAATTATTATAACAATTGGTTTTACATTAGCAATTACATCTTTATTATAATTAGATTCAGTAAAATTCTTAGATAAAGTAGATATATATTCACTCATTTTAGTTAGAAAAGAATCAAAATCATTATCAATATATTGATAATATTTACGATATTTTTCATCAAATCCATAATCATCAGCATTAATTACAACAATATTTCTAGTTTTTTTACATAACAATTGATTAATCATCGCATTAATAAAATTATTATATATAGATAAATCTAAACCAGTAATAATATTAATTGTATCTCTACTATAATCATACTTAACATCTAATAATGAATCCTTACTCTTTCCAACAACCAAACAATGATCATTTGCTAAACTCTTAATAATTTCTTTTTCTGTAATCTTTTCAGGTAATATTGGAACCTTAGTAGCAACATATTTATTATTAGTATTATACTCATCAATTTTAGTATTAAGAAAATCATTTAATTTTTCATCAACAACTTTAGCAGTTTGAAATTCATATATTCCGTCTGATTTAAATAATCCTCTACCAAAATTCTTAGCAGGATAATTTTTTCTTGCACCATTTATAATAGTTGAAAAATCTTCATCGTTATTTTGATTCAAAGCATAAACAAGTGAGAAATTTTGTCTTAGTTTATATCTAACCCCATTAGGAGTATTAACTGTTAAAACAAAATAAACACCATATTTATAACAATCTCTTGTAATTGAATTTAATAAATCACTATAATTACTATATAATTCATTAAAATTTTCAAAATTATTAATTATTATAACAATATTTGGTAATTTCATTGGGCTATTTTTTATAAAATCAACATAAGTTCCACCAAATCTAGAAAATAAACTTTTTCTTTCATTAATAGTACTAGTAATCATTTTAAATAAATTTTCTATTTTATCTACATCATTACTTTGTAAAATATCTCCAACACTATTAAGTTTTCTAAATATATTTAAAGATCCACTACCTAAATCAACAATATAAAAATTTGCTTCATTTGAATTATAAGAAATCATCGATGAATACAACATAGTCATTATAAAATTTTCTTTACCACTACCAGCGGCTCCATATATAAGTGCATTACCATATTTAGTTAAAGGTAAAGTAAGTATACGTTGTTCTTGCATTGAAGGAACATCATACTCTCCAATAATAAGATTTAAAATATAATCATCCTTACTATATTTATATTTTACTTTCAATGCATCTACCAAAATAACTTCAGGTATTTTTTCAAGCCACAATGGTCTACACTTTATATTATTTTCAGTAGCTAATTCAGATAAATATTTAACAACATTAGATAGTTCTTCTCCTTCTGATTTAACAACTGTCTTATTAACTATTTTAGTTTCAATTTTTTTAATTACATAACCAATATTATTAATAAAATCCACAGAAGTATCAATTTCTTTTTTAATACTATCAGATGGTATATATGAACCACCAGCATATGCTGCCTGTCCTATAGTAAATACTTCATCATAACCAACTTGAAAATAAAATCTACCAGTTTGTTTTAAATAAGCAGCATCTGGTTTCTTTATTACTTCATTTGAATCAGATGTATCTTGTACTCTTAAACAAACCCTAAATCTTGTATTACTCCAAATCTGAGGATCAACAACACCACTTGGTTTTTGAGTAGCAAGAATTAAATGAACACCTAAACTACGACCAATTCTCGCAGTTGAAATAAGTTGTTCCATAAATTCAGGTTGTTGATTTTTTAACTCAGCAAACTCATCACAAATTATAAACAAATGTGATATTGGTTCACTTAAAACACCTTGTCTATACATTCTTTGATACTTATATATATCAACAGTACTTTCACCAGATATTTCCCTAGCTTGATTAAATAAAGATTGTCTTCTTTTTAATTCAGATTCAACAGATGCCAAACTCCTTTTAATTTCATTAGCATCTAAATTTGTAATTGTACCTATTAAATGAGGTAATTTAATTCCAGTTAAACGATTTTCAAAAGCGCCAGCTAAACCTCCACCTTTGTAATCAATTAATATGAACTGTACTTCATAAGGACTATAATTTATAGCCATAGATAAAATATAAGTAATTATAAATTCAGATTTACCACTACCTGTCATACCAGCAATTAAACCATGAGGCCCATGAAATTTTTCATGTAAATCAATAGTAATTAACTCACCATTTTTTCCAACACCAACTGGAGCAGAAAGATTTAATACAGGGTCATTCATTTTCCATCTAGTTTCAGGATTTAATTGTTCAATTTTACCAACATCATACATTTCTAAAAAGCCAATCTTATTTGGTAACTTACCTTCAACATTATTCTTAATATCAATAGGAGTATTTGCTAAAACCTTAACACAACCTTCATAATCAATTATCGAATTTAAATCAACATTAAATTTAACAATATTATCAATATTAAGATTATCCTTTACTTCACCAGTAAAATTATCCTTTGTTATTAAACTTAAATCAATAAATGAAGTACATTGATCAGGAAAATTCGTCATTTTCTTATCAATTATAAACAATGAAAATCCAACAAAATTATTATTATCTAAAATATTTTTAATTACATCTATATCTCTAATCTTTTTAAAACTATCAGTTATAATTAAATAAACCTTATCAATATCTATATTAGAAGAATTTTTAACTCTACTTTCATAAACTCTCTCTAAATAATAACAAACCTCTTTGTATTCATCATTATTTGAAGCAAAAAATCTAATTTTTTTATCATCACTAAATAAATGAGGAGCATCCTTAAAACATGCCCATTCATTTTCATGTTCTTCATCGGTTAATATAACAATTTTTAAATCATCATAACTATGAAATGCTAATAATTGAACCATTAATCTTTTTACATAATCATGTAAATAATTCATTCCAAAAATACCGCTTATATAATTTTTAACTAATGAATAAGGAACTGGTACATCATCTAAATTTTTAGGCTCTTTACCTAATCTTGATACTAAACTTTTTAAATTATCTTCTTCCATTGAAAAGTGTTCTTCTGGATATCTAATATTAATCTTCATTGGACAGCTTCCAATACCAAGATTTAATGTTAAAAAATCATCATCAGATATTCTTCTCTGCCACATTACTGAACTATGATTCAATATTACATCTGCTGATTGTTCACTAGAGAAATAATGCATTTTAAGCATTGATGACTGTTCATTTTTTGCTTTACTTATTTCCTCTATTTTTGAATCAATATATTTACTATATTTCTTTTGTCTTTTTCTTTCTTTAGAAGCATTATCCATCTTCTGATAAAATTTAGTTAATAACGGCCAAACAAATATGCTTGCAAACATTGCACCACATACAATTAAAGATGGAGTAGCAGCTTTTAAAGTAGTAGTCCCATTTGTAATACCATTTAATGTATTATATCCCATCATTAAAGAAGACATAGACATTGTAGCCATTGGTCCAATAGTTAAAAGTAAAGGACTTTCTTTAGTACCAACCTTTTGAGGAGGAGCATCTACAACAATATCTAAAGTATTTAACTTAGGTACAATTCTCGGTTTTTTATAAAAATAATCATTTTCATCATATAATGGATAAAAAGTCTCATCATACGTTTCAGTATAATTTCCCGCTTTAGAACTAACAATTCCAACAGAAATAGAATCAACCTTAATATTGCTATTACTAATATCATTTACATATATAACATAACTATTAGAACTATCCCCACAACCAACAATTATTTTTAAACCATAAATAAAAATAACATCACCTATTTTAATTTCCGAATTATTTAAAACTCTAGAGTTATTAACATATACACCAAATTTAGAATCATTATCCTTAATAATAAGTTTGTTTTTATCCATAATAATATAACAAGCAATATCATCTATTAAACTATATCTAACTAAATTTTTATCTTTTTTACCAATAGAAAATCCCTTAGTTAAATAATCTTTTAATTCATAAGAATTATATTTTTCAACTACATCAGAACAATAAATAATAAATTCATCTTTATCATATTCATTTTTTATAGTATAAAAATTTCCAACTTCTAAATAAGCATATGGATTCATAACATTATTAACTATATTATAAACATTTCTATTACTAATTAATTTCCAATGTTCTCCATCAGCTTCAATTAAAATAAGATTTCTTTTATTTCCATTAATATCAATAGAATCAACCCAAAATGATCCTTTAATAACATCAGGTAAAATAATATTTTTTATTGAATTACTTTTTATAACACTAAGACGCATAGTTATCCTCCTATCATTATCATTAATAAAATTATACACCAGAATAAATAAAAAAGTAATATATAAAACTATATATTACTCAATATTACTTATTATAATTAACACCTTCAGGAATAACCAATTCCATACCTGGTTGAATGAGACTTGGATTATTGCCAAGTTTATCATAATTGGCTTTCCAAACAGCCTCCCAATCACCTCCGAAAACTTTGTAAAGATTATCATTCGCTTTAACTACATATATACTGCTGTTATCAGGTTGTTGAGGTTCAGATTGTTGAGGCTCAGGTTGTTGAGGTTCAGATTGTTGAGGCTCAGGTTGTTGAGATTCAGATTGTTGAGGCTCAGGTTGTTGAGGCTCAGGTTGTTGAGGCTCAGGTTGTTGAGGCTCAGGTTGTTGAGGTTCAGATTGTTGAGGCTCAGGTTGTTGAGGCTTAGGTTGTTGAGGTTCAGGTTGTTTTATTTCATCAAAAAATTTTTTACCAACAGCAATATAATCACCACGTTCCATAGTATCAGCATCAGAAGCAAATTCTTCTCTAAATTTAAATATTGCATTTATTTCATCAGGAGTATAACCTTCTTCCTTAAGTTGTTTTCTCACATCAGTCTCAATAAAATTTTTAATATCTAATATATCTCCAGCTTTTTTTGCTAAATCACTTGAATCATGTCGAATATCCAAAACATTATTGATAATAGAAGTAATGCCACTTAATTTTTCTTCATCAAATGCTTTATAAATATTATTTTTAAAATTAGCTTTATCATTATTATAAAGATTTTCTATATCATTTTTTAAATCTTCACTAAACAACACCTCATCTACACCATCAAAAATATTAGTACAATCTTCTTTTGCTGCATTAGAAATTATTTTATTAATAGCAAGAACTATACAAATGCTATCAAAACTTCCGTTAAAACAATATTTTTGATCATTACCAACCGCTACACCATAATTAGACCTAGTTAAAAAATCTGTCACAAAAGCTGAACCGCATAAACTATTATCAAAATTTTCCCCAATGGTTCTTTCAATTTCCAAAAGATCTTCCATATGAGTGGTAATATGATCAGAATAAGTTTCAATATAAGTTTTTAATGAAGTTAATTTAACTTTTAATGCTTGCATAAAAACACGAACTTTATCACTATAACCATCTACATTACCTAAGCTCAATCCATTTCCATATTTTTTGATATTTCCAGAATATTCTTCTAGACCACCTATATCTACCTTAGCATCTTTATCTTCCATTTTTCACCAACCTTCTAAATATCATAATTTTCAACAGCTTGAAGTGATTTATCAAAATCTTCTTCAGCTAAATCTTTAGCATCTTTTAATATTCCCCATTGATCGTTATAATTTAATTCATATTTTCCAGTTTCTTTATTATATTCACTTATAAATTGTTTTGTTGACTGCCAAGTTTTATATACTCCAATATATTCGTCATATTTTTGCTTACAAGTATCAATTGCAGCAGCTAAACCTATATATTTTTCTGCATATTTATTAACTGTATCTAACTGACTTTTTATAGTATCAGTTACGTAATTTTTAAAACTATCAAGATATAAAGTATTTTTTACATAATTATCAATAGAATCATAATAATTAGTTAAAAAATTATCAACATCTAAGGATTCAATAAAACTTGCTATTTTATCTCTAAAATTACCAACATTAAAATTTTTATAAGGATTTACTTTCATCATTAATTATCACCACTACTATCAGAGATTTTATATGTAATAACTTGACCAATACTAATTTCATTAGCATTGGATATGTGATTTTGTTCTTGTAATACCTTCCAATCTACTCCCATGTTAGTTCCAATACTACCAAGTGTATCATTAGCAACAACAGTATATTCAATATATTTTGTTCCATCTTCAGCTGTTTTAATTAATATATTATTGTTATATTTTCCACCAAAATTCTCAATAATATTATACATATTTTCCTCACTTTCAGTGGCTGTTCCATTCTCTTTTTTTGTATATATATTATCCATTTCAGCACAACTATTATAAACAACATCAAGTTTGCTAACAAAACTTTCTAACGAAGAAGCAAGAGATTTGGCAAATTGAGCTATCGATGCATCATATGAAGCTTTAAAATTTGTAGCAGCAGATGACTCCCAAGATGCCGGAACAACTTTATCAATATTATTATATAAAGTTGTTAATACAGTAGATATACCATTTTCACCACTCCATGCCGTATTAATATTAGTGCGCATTGTATTAACTTTTTCAGAATTAAATGTTATCTGTTGTTCATTAGCCATATTATCATCCTCTTTCTATGAAATTTTAGTGTTAGATTCATGAGCACTATACAATGCATTAATAGTCATTAGATTTTCTTTTAATATCTCAAGCTTTTGTATAAGATCATTACAATTAGTAGAAATTGGACCATATGCATCTTTGAAAGATGCATGTGCTTCGCCATCCCAAATATTGTCAGATCCCTCAACTTCAGTATTAATACTCGACAACGAACTTTGTAAATTATCAATACAAGTTTTAACATTATCTGAACAAGTTATAAAATCATAAAGATTATATTTTACAATACTCATTTTATTTACCTCCCTAATTTATACACTATTCTAAAAGAATAAGTAAAAACATATTCTCTTAGAAAGATGTATAAAAACATCTTTTTTAATTATTATTTTAATTAACTTCTTTAACTTCTCCATTTGCACTTCTTGCAATTGTAGTTTCAGTTTGTTTATATCTTTCTTTTGCAACACCAATTAAGGAAGAAATATCCTCAATTTTTTCCGGCACTCTTATAAAAGCATTTGCTTTAAGTTCCTCAAATGTACCTTGATATGCTGCAGCTGCTGTTCCACTAAAAACAGGACTAGCATTAATTTCACCATAAATAGAAGATACAACATTTAAAATACCATCTATATTATTTTTACTATTTTTTATACTTTGAAGATCTTGTTCAACACCATTATAATCAAAATGAATATTACCTGCCATTATTATTCTCCTTTCTCAAATTATCCTCTAAAAATTGCCGCATTTTCAGTATCAGTATCAGTCGTTGCTGTTGCTGCACTACTTAACGAAGCAGCCGTACTTGCAACAGTATTAATTAAACTTTTATATAAATTTAAAATTTCATCCAATTTAGCAGATGCTGCTTTAGATCCTTCATCTCCATACCAATGACTTTGTAAGCTAAGTTTTGTCTGTTCTAATTTTGTACATTGTTCTTCTAAAGCTTCCTTTTGAGTATTAATGTTAGAAGCAATTGAATGCACCTCTTCTGGATTCATTTCAAAAACGCTCATGATCTTCCATCCTTTCTAATTTCTTTAAATAACTACTAATAAAGTTCCATTTTTTATTTTGGAATCTTTAATATACATATCGTTATCATATTCGAAGCCATAATATCTATCTATTAGTCTTACATCATCAAAAGCTTTTTGAAATACATTATTATATCTTTCTTTCAAAAAATCAAGAATGACTTTTTTTATAGTTCCAACTTTTCTATTGTTTGGTATTTGGATATCAAAATCAACACCAAGCATTGGAACAATAACAGTAACTAAATACTTATTCATTACTTCCTCCTCCTATGATTCGTATATCATCTTAAGTATCACACAATAAAAAAAATAAATCAAATATTTTAATACTTAAAATGTAAATATTATGTAAACATATTATATTTTGTATAAATTAATAATTTTAATACATACAAAAACTCACTAAACTAGTGAGTTTATAATCCAACATAACCACCAATTCCAAAAGGAATTCCCGTAACATAAAATAGTAATATAATAACTATCCACATTAATAAAGTTCCTAATGAATAAGGTATTAAATATTTAATATTTCCAAATAATCCTTCATCATTATCAGAAGTATATAATTCCATAAATGCTAAATAGATAACAAAGTAAGCCATAATTGGTGTAATTCCATATGTAACACATTCCCCTGCTCTAAATACTAAAGTAGCTAGTTCTGGAGTTAATCCTTCATTCATAAATAATGGAACAATTGATGGACTAAGAATAGCCCATTTGCTAACTGATCCAGGCAAAACTAATGTAGATAAAGCACTAAAAACAAAAGTAATTAATACAAGCACTATACCACTTAAACTACTAGAATTTACTACATTAGCAAAATATGCAGTTATAAGAGTTCCAATATTACTTGATTTAAAAACAAATATTAATGTAGAAGCAAAGAATAAATATACTAAAACATTTCCAATTTTATCTAAACTATAACACATTGAATCAAATAAATCTTTCGCATTTCTTATCTTTTTAGTCGCAACACCATATGAAAATCCAAGAATAAAGAATAGTATAACAACAACAAATACATATCCTTGACTAAAGAAACTATTATAACCAAATAACTTATCAATATAATATTTTTGACTATAATCTAAGAAATTTCCTCCTAATGGCGCATATGGAATAATATTATAAATAATTATAATTAAATAAATAAATCCAAAAAATAATGAAATTAATAATCCTCTTTTTTCTTTTTTAGTTAAATAATCTTCTGTTTCAGTCATTAATTCATAATGTCCAAGTTTTGGAATTGTAACTTTTTCAGTAATAGAAGATATTATTGAAGCAAGTATTATTGAAGCAAGTATCATAACTACTAAAAACGCAAATACCCCAACATTATAATCTTTAGACAATAAATTAGCGGCTTGATTAGTATAAGCAACTAAAGATGTATCAATACTACTCATAAATAAATTAATTCCATAACCACATGCTATTGATGCAAATGCACATATTATACCAGCTTTTGGATGTCTCTTACCATATTTAAATAATAAAGCTGCAAGTGGTATATAAACTATAAATCCTAAATCACCAGAAATAGACGATAAAATACATATAAATGATAAAACAAAAGTAACAATCTTTTTATTAGTTTTTCTCGTTAATATATAGAAAAAAGAATCTAAAAATCCTGTTTTATCCATAATTCCAATACCAATAAGTGTAATAATTAACATTGATAATGGTGTAAAAGACGCAAAGTTAGAAACAGCATTACTAAATATAATCTTTAATCCATGTAAACTAAATAAATTTTGACTTGAAACTAACTCTCTAACATAAGTACCATTATTAGATATTTTGTTATACGTAGTAGTAACATTAAATAAATTTAAAACACCACTTAATACTATAATAGCAAATATTAATAAACAATAAGAAAATATTGGATGTAAACTATGTTTATTTCTAATCTTTTTTATCCTCTTCATTAACTATTCTCCTTAATTTTTTTTCAAATTCTAATCTATCCATCATAATTTCATGATTACAATTTACACATTTAATTTTAATATCTACACCTGTTCTAGTAATCTGCCATAAATTTTTTCCACAAGCATGATCCTTTTTCATAACAACGTAATCATTAATTTTATATTTCATATTAATCATCCAAATCTATATTTAATAATTCAAAAATTCTATTTAAATCTTCTTCTCCATTAAATGGAATTACAATTTTATTATCGGTAACATTAACGCATACCCCTAATTTTTCTTTTAAAGAATTCTCATAAATTCCATATTTATTAACTTTAATAGATTGTCTTGTCATTGGTTTTCTTTTAGGAATAGACATATCTGAACTACTTATTTCCTCAAGTTCTCTAACAGTTAATTTTTCATTAGCAACCTTATTTGCTAATGTATTAACAACTTCTTCATCATCTATTTTAGATAAAACTCTAGCATGTGAAGCACTTATATCTTTGTTATTGATCATTTCTTTAACCGGATTAGGTAAATTTAAAAGTCCCAATGCATTTGTTATATATGATCTACTTTTTCCAAATTTTTTAGCTACTTCTTCTTGACTCATACCTGTATTTTCAATATATTTTTTAAATCCTTCAGCTAGTTCTAAAGGTGACAAGTCTTCTCTTTGAATATTTTCTAAAATAGCAATATCCATCATTTCTTGATCAGTAAAATCTTTAACAACAGCCGGAATTGTTTCCATACCAGCTAATCTACTAGCTTTAGTTCTTCTTTCTCCAGCAACCAATTCATATCCTTTAATACTTTTTTTAACAATAATTGGTTCCACTACTCCATGTATTTTTATTGATTCAGCAAGTTCATTTAAAGCTTCTTCATTAAAATAAGTTCTCGGTTGATATGGATTACTTCTAATTTCTGAAAGTTTAATTTGTTTAATTTCATCATTGTTACTAGCAGTATCAACAATATTTTGTTCAAACGCATCTAAATCAACATTTTCACTTCCAAATAATTGCTCTAACCCTTTACCTAAAGCCCTTCTTTTATTCTCCATCTCTTTCTATAACCTCCTTAGCTAAATTCATATAAGCAAGTGCTGCTCTACTATTAGGTTCATATTCATTAATAGGCATACCATGACTTGGTGCCTCAACTAATCTAATTAATCTTGGAATTATAGTATTAAAAGTTTTATCTTTAAAATATTTTCTTACTTCTTCAACTACTTCATATCCTAAATTTGTTCTAGAATCTAAAAGAGTTAAAAGTACGCCTTCTATTTTTAAATTAGGATTTAATCTAGTTTGAGTCATAATAATAGTGTTTAAAAGTTGACTAATTCCTTCAAGCGCAAAAAATTCACATTGAACAGGAATAATAACAGAATCACTTGCAACTAAAGCATTAGTTGTCAAAACACCTAAAGAAGGTGGACAATCAATTATTATATAATCATAATTATCTTTAACTTCACTAAGTGCATTTCTAAGTTGTTCATTCTTTTTAAATTCAGAATCATTATGTCCTTTTTCTAATAACTCATAATCAATACCAGCTAAATTAATAGTAGCTGGAATTATAGAAAGTAAATCAAAACTAGTCTTTTTAATAGCTTTTTTAATCGGACTATCCCCATTTAATACATCATAAATACTGGCTTTAATTTCTCCTTTATTTACACCTAAACCAGTAGTAGTATTACCTTGAGGATCTAAATCTATAATTAAAGTTTTTTTACCCAATTTACCTAATGAAGCTGCTAAATTAATACTTGTAGTAGTCTTCCCAACTCCACCTTTTTGATTAACTAAAGAAATTATTTTTGTCATATTACCACTCTTTTTCTATCACTTTTTATTTTATCATATATAACCAAACTTGTGTAAAAAAATGTTCTTTAAATAACAAAAAAAGAACATTACTTTTCAGTATTGTCCTTTTTCTTTTTAGTTTTAGCTACTTTTTCTACTTTTTCATCGCTAACTTCTTGTTCATCTTTTGGTAAATGTCCATTAGCAACTAAATAATCTATTTCTTCTTTTGTTAAAGTTTCTTGCTCTAGTAAACTTTCAGCAATTAACTTTAATAAATCCATATTTTGTTTAATAATTTCGGTTGCTTTAGCATGACATTCATCAATAATTTTACGCATTTCCATATCAATCTCATTAGCAACTTCATTAGAGAAATTATGTGATTTATTATAATCTCTGCCTAAGAAAACACTTCCTTCTTGTTGTTCAAATTGTAATGGTCCTAAATCACTCATACCATATTCAGTAACCATCGCTCTAGCAATTTTAGTAGCCTTTTCAAAGTCATTATGTGCTCCAGTAGTTATTTCACCAAACACTAACTCCTCAGCAGTTCTACCACCAAGTAAACCAGTTATTTCTTCTAATAAATCAGTTTTAGTAGAGCAAATCTTTTCTTCACTTGGAATCATCATATTATATCCACCAGCAGAACCTCTAGGAATAATTGTAACTTTTTGAACTACATTAGCATGTTCTAATTTAAGTCCAATAACAGCATGTCCTGCTTCATGATAAGAAACAAGTTTTTTATCATTTTCACTATATTTTCTTGATACCTTAGCAGGTCCCATTAAAACTCTATCAGATGCTTCATCTATTTCCGCCATTCCAATAGCTGGTAAATTTCTTCTAACAGCAAGAAGTGCTGCTTCATTAAGTAAGTTTTCTAAATCAGCTCCACTATATCCAGGAGTACGTTTAGAAATATTTTCTAAATTAACATCACTACCAAAAACTTTATTTTTAGCATGAACATTTAATATAGCAAGTCTTTCCTTTTGATCAGGTAAACTAACTGTAACTTGTCTATCAAATCTTCCTGGTCTAAGTAGTGCCGGATCAAGAACATCAGGTCTATTTGTAGCTGCAATAATTATTATTCCTTCATTAGCGCCAAATCCATCCATTTCAGTTAATAACTGATTTAATGTTTGTTCTCTTTCATCATGTCCGCCACCTAAGCCAGTACCTCTTTGACGTCCAACTGCATCAATTTCATCAATAAAAATTAAACATGGAGCAGTTTGCTTAGCTTGTTTAAACATATCTCTAACACGAGATGCACCTACACCTACAAATAATTCTACAAAATCAGAACCACTTATATAGTAGAAAGGAACATTTGCCTCACCAGCAACAGCTTTAGCAAGTAATGTTTTACCAGTTCCTGGAGGCCCTACAAGTAATACACCTTTAGGAATTCTAGCACCCATTTTTTGAAACTTCTTTGGATTCTTTAAGAAATCAATTAACTCAGCAACTTCTTCTTTTTCTTCAGTTAAACCAGCAACATCACTAAAATGAGCTTTAGCTTCTTCACTTAATTTAGCCTTGCTTCTACCAAAATCCATACTATTATTATTACTCTTACCTAATTTAGTAAGTAACCATAGCATAGATCCAACTAATAACACAGTAGGAATTACATTAAGTAATACTCCCCCAACATTATTTCTTTCCGGATTTTCTCCAGTAACCAAAGTAATATTATTACTTTCTGCATACTCAGTAACTCTATTTACTACTGATTCAGATAAAGGTGCATTAACTTCAAAACTTTCTTTATCTGAATATCCATTTAAAGTACCAGTAATATAATAAATACCAGCACCACTCTTAGCAGTTATTTCTAATTTATTTACATCCTGTTTATCTAATTCAGATATAAATTGATCATAAGTAAGCACATTAACTTTGTATTGTGATAATTCATAAAATGTCATAATACCAACAATAACTAATAACAATACTAAGTAAGGCATACTTTGTTTAATATAATTATTATTATTTTTTTTCATCATTATTCTCCTTTTTTATATACTTGATTATTATATCATACTCTTCATTAATTTGCCTATCAAATTTACTCTTTTTAACACCAGGTATCCACAAAATTTTTCCATCATCATCACAAACTATCGGATACCTATCTCTATCTAATTTGTTAATCTTAGCTTCACTTAAAATCTCACCAACTTTTTTACTACCATTTTTAAGTTCAATCCTGTCACCAAATTTTCTAGATCTAACATGAATTGGTTTCTTAATATCACTCGAATTTAGTCTAATAATATAATTACTTTTAACAATATCAGTTGAATATACTTTAAATATTTTACCCAAACTAAAATCTAACTCATCTTCAAGAATATAATCATAACTATTAATTTCTTCCTCATCTTTAATTTCAATCTTATTATAAAATTTATATGCTAACTTTCCCTTAGGCAAATTAACAACCATATTAGCTTTATCACTATAAATAAGATTTAAAACTAGTTCCAAATGTTTATCTTCTATATAACTAATATCATCACCATATATTTCAAATAATATCTTCTGAATTAGTAATCTAACCATAAAAATGGGTAAATTAATAACATCATTAATATCTAAATACTTCTTATCATCATAAAGAACACTTTTATATCCAATTACTTCTTCATCAACATAATGATAATAATCAATTATATTATTGCTAAACTTTATGAATTTTTTATGAATTTTTGGATTGATTTCTTTTAGTTCAGGTAATATTTTATGTCTATAAATATTTCTAGTATGAACAAGATCTAAATTAGTTTTATCAATTGCATACGGTATATTATTTATTTTATTATAATTATCTAAGTACTTATAGACGCGGGTGAGGAGTTCATCGGCATCTTCTTTTGTGTAATCCATTGTCAGCAGATAAAATTCATCGCTACTGAATCTTGCGCAGATATCGGTGGAACGGGTGACACTGGATAGGGCATGTCCGATGACCTGAATCGCAAAATCCCCCTCATTATGACCATAGTGGTCATTGATATATTTCAGGCGGTTTAAATCAAACAGAAAACAGGTCACAGTACTTTGGTTTTCTGCAGCTTCCTGAAGTAACAGCGTTTCACGGTGCAGATAGCCGTGTTTGTTATAAAGTCCGGTCAGCGCATCCTTGGTGTAAATGTCCTCCAAGTGAGAGACGAGGATGGAAGTACGTTTTGCGTCACTCAAACGTTTTAATAACTGGTTGATATTCATGAACCAGTGCACGAGCTGGAAGTGATAGTCAATGCGGTTGTTCTCGTAAGCTAAGGCAATATAGCCAAAAGTCTTATTCTTGAAGAACAGCGGAAAATAAAGGTAGGCAGAATCTGACTGTCTGTAGATATGTTCCGGCAGGAGGGAACGCTTGGTAAAACTGCATTCCGGCAGTCTTTTGCCATCCCGCAGACTTAATTTTAAAATAATCTCATCCTGACTTGGCTCAAAATCCATTTCATTTTCCGTTAATTCCAGTATGTGCTGGGAAACGCTGTCCCAGTTGGCGTACAGACACAGATAAAATTCGGAACAGTTTGGAATAGAATGAACGTAATTCTCCAACAGATCCATCGCTTCATCTATGTCGGCAATATTTTGGAATTCAGCAGACATTTTCATGGAACTTAAAATAGAAGACTCCAGAGAAGCAATCTGACTGGTCAGTTTCTGCTCAAAGTAAATAGCAGGAGTCTCTTTTGTAAGACTGCATCCACAGGAATTTTCCAGAACCATCTGTGCATGTACCACAGTGATGGCAGGAACATTTTCCTCATGGATTAATTTCATCAGTTTTTCTACGGAAGCTTCCCCAAGTTCATAGACAGGGAAAGAGACGGTCGTGAGAGAAGGTGTGAGATTCTGTCCTTCTTCACTGTGGTCACAGCCGGTGATCGCAAGGTCCTCTGGAATATGATAACCGGCAGAGATGGCAGCAGTCATTAATAAAAGTGCCAGTTTATCATTGTAACAGACAACCGCATCCGGTTTTGTTTCATTTTCTTCAAAGAAGCGGAGTGCTTCAGCAGCGGACTGCGCAGTGTAGGTTCCGGTATAGATGGAATGTGCGTGTGGTGCAATGCCATGTTTTTTTAATGCGTCCCGGTAAAACTTTTCTCTGGCATCCGAAAAGAAACTCTCATCGGCACATCCAAAATAACAGATATTTTTGTAGTGATGTTCTGTGATGAGATGTTCTGTAATATCAAAAAAAGGATGGTTATTTTCTAAGGAAACCGAAGGAAACTGCTGCTTATAAACAGCAATCTCTATGATAGGACAGTGACATTTTTCTTTCAGCAGGGAATAGATCTGATCCTTTAACTGTTCGTTTGGATAAGTTTCAGACGCAAAAATAACACCGCTTAAATCATCAAAATTCGGCAATGTCAGAATGCTTTCCTCTCCCAGACTGTAGTCCCCGAGATTCTCCCCATCCATAGAAGCAAAAATCTCAGCAGTGTAACCGTATTCCAGAGCTTTGTCAATAATACC
>ERZ825670.2028-NODE-2028-length-20348-cov-12.979697_pt1 | contig 20348 bp, 17 predicted proteins | sample MGYA00519929_ERZ825670 | MGnify/ENA primary metagenome ERZ825670 (study PRJEB31778, sample SAMEA3449207) | human gut metagenome | biome: human gut; feature: human-associated habitat; material: faeces | place: United Kingdom | collected 2010/2012 ...
ATACCCCGAACGGTCTGAAATGTCCAGCACTTTACGCGCACAGCTTTCCCTGCCGAAAGTCCAGTTCCGCCAAGGCTTTCAGCTTATCCTCCACAGTTTCGCTGCCATGCCGGGGAAACACGGAGATGACTCGAATCTGTCGCCCGCAGGCTGTCTGCATCCGCTCCACGGTGATATGATCCTTATCAATGGTGATGTTGGCTTTTTGCTCCATAGGTTCTCCTTGTGTTATTTGGTTTATCGAGTTTGCCCACACGCCGCCTGTGGGGTCTCTGCCGGAGGGGATGGGCAGGGACGCTGCCCATTGCGGAAGAACGCCGCACGGTGCGGCACGGGGCGAACGGGCGTGGGTTTACTGCCCGTCCTTGTGGCTCAGATCATGGTGGGCGTTTATATGGTGGGCCTGTTCAAGAATGTGTTCCAGCAGGAAACGTATCCTGTCCGCCGCCTCCCGGTCCACTTCCTTTGCGCGGGGATTCCGCAAAATCTGGCGGATATTCTTCGACACTCATGCGGACGCAGGTCCGATGTGTCTGTTTGCTCATAAACCACCTCCAGAACGCTTCCGGCAATGTTGCCGAAAGCGGTTTTCTGCTTTTTCAGATACCCCTCACTACCCCTCCCGAAAAAACAGCGTGGTGAATACCCCGGAATCAAAAACTCCTGCAAAAGATTTAAGGTCAAGGGTGTGCAATAGACACCCTCGCCGTCCAGTCAAGGGTGTCTTATTGACACCCAAAGCGAAAAAAATCGGCAGACAGGCTCTTGTAAAGTCTGTCTGCCGATGGTAACATACCGCAAATCGAAGAAGGAGGCATGGAACATGATGGCTGCTGTTTTATCGCTGGGGCTGGCGCTGCTGGGAGGAATCATCTGTCTGGTGCAGACGCTGCGGCTGTCCGTACCGCTGCTGTATGGAGCATTGGTCATCACAGTATTCCGCCCGTGGTATCTGGCCCATACCGCTCTGGCGGACGGAATTTTCCTTGTGCTGGTGGGGCTTGCGGCACTTTCCTGGGTGGTGACGCTGATTCGTGTGGTGCGGGAGATGATCTGGTAAAGTAAGGGTTGGCAAGATTGCCAACCCTTACTTTTAGACAACTTTGTCAAAAAGTCTGACCGGGTTCGGAGATTTCACCGAACCCGGTTTTCAGCGTCTACCGCTTTTGACAAGATTGTCTGAAGCGCTTTAGAGCGGTCCACTGTGATCGGGTTCGGCCATATTGCCAAACCCGATTTTATATGCTACTTTCCGGCAATGCTGCCGAGAAGTTTCCGCCCGCGGGCGGCATGGGGGACTGGGGGTTACCCCAGCAAGCGCGTTTGTCATACAAACGCTATGCTTGCAACTGCGCCGCCCAAGGCGGCAGGGGCTTTTTGAATAGTGCCGATAATACTCCTTATGAGAAAAACGGCGATGAAGTGCGGTCGCTGGCGGATGCGGTAAAATCTACACGCACATAATGCGTGGTGGAATCCAGCTACTCATGACCAAGGATATCTGCAGTCAGCTTAATACCCGCTCCGCAGTTATAGATATTGGAAGCTGCGGTTCTTCTGATACTAAGTTCTTCGGCAACGAGGACTGACCGATCGGTCTTTCCTTTTTTGAAGCAGCGTGTTATACTATGGAAAATAGTGTAACGTGCTGCTTTTTTTCAGCAGGCGGAGGGAGTTAGAAACAATGATTTATCACTGCGAGGATCACACCTGTAATTATTGGGATGAAGGCGAAAAGCTGCCGGAGCGCTGTCCGCAGTGCGGCCGGAAATTGCTGCGCGCCAACGAGGCCGATATGACCGGAGATGATTGGACGGCTTTAGGCAACACCCTTTGGGATGCAGAGGCATCGGATAAAAAGCGCATGGTGGATTGTTTTCGGAAAGCTGCATATCTCGGCAGCGCATGGGGCGTATGCAATCTGGGCATCTGCATGGAGCAGGGAAACGGCGTGGAGGCGGATCCGGTTCAGGCTTTTTGGCTTTATCAGCAGGCGGTGGAAATGGGGAGCCTGAATGCGGTGTGCTGCTTGGGCGTGTGCTATGAATACGGCATCGGCACGGCTCCGGACGCGAAACAAGCTGCCGAGTTATACTGCAAGGCGGCGGAATACGGTTCGCCCCGCGGACAGATGCTGCTCGCCCACGCCTTCCACGACGGGATCGGCGTGGAAGCCGACGCTGCCGAGGCCGTGCACTGGGTGCGCGCGGCGGCGTATCAGCGTTACGGTGAAGGTATGTACTGGCTGGGCGTATGCTATGAATACGGCGACGGAGTGGAGCAAAACTGGGAGCATGCTGTGCATTGGTTCCGCGAGGCGGCAGAGAGTGGCGTGAGCGCGGCAATGACGGATCTGGGCTGGTGCTATGAAAAGGGCTGCGGCGTGGAGCAGAGTTGGGAGCAGGCCTTTTCCTGGTATCGCAGAGGTGCGGAGTGCGGCAATTTGCAATCCATGCATAATCTGGGATACTGCTATGAAAAGGGCTACGGCGTGGAGCAGAGTTGGGAGCAGGCCTTTTCCTGGTATCGCAGAGGTGCGGAGTGCGGCAATCCGGTTAGCATGAGCAATCTGGGCTTGTGCTATAAAAGGGGATATGGCGTGGAGCAGAATTGGCAGGAAGCCATAAAATGGTATGAGCAGGGCGCACAGTGTGGCGATTTGCAATCCATGCATAATCTGGCACGCTGCTACGAGCGCGGCGAAGGCGTGGAACAGAACGAAGACAGGGCGCTTTACTGGTATCGCCGCAGTGCCGAAGGCGGCAACGGCGGTGCCATGTACAATCTTGGCCGGTGCTATAAAATGGGACATGGCGTGGAGCAGAATTGGCAGGAAGCCGTAAAATGGTATGAGCAGGGCGCACAGTGTGGCAATTTGCAATCCATGAATAATCTGGCATACTGCTACGAGTACGGCGAAGGCGTGGAACAGAACGAAGAAAAGGCGCTTTACTGGTACCGGCGGGGAGCTGAGGCAGGAAGTGATTACTGCATGTACTGCCTTGGCTGGAATTACAGCAATGGCGAAGGCGTGGAACAAAATATGACGGAAGCGATCCGTTGGTATACTGCTGCCGCCGAGGGCGGGAATGCTGATGCCATGCATGATCTCGGCTGGCTTTACGACCACGGCGAAGGCGTGGAACAGGATATGAAAAAGGCAATTTGCTGGTACGAACGAGCAGCAGAGCAGAACTGCCCGGCTGCCATGAATAGCCTGGGCGAATGTTATGCGATGGGACGGGGCGTGCCGCGGGATTTGGAAACGGCCATGGAATGGTATCGCCGCGCGGCGGAGCTGGGCGAAGCCATGGCGGATTACAACATGGGATGGCATTTGGAGCAGGCAGGGAAGCTGTCTGAGGCGTATGCCCATTACCGCAAAGCTGCCGATGGGAATGACGACAGCGCCTGGTGGGCGTTGGGGCGTTTTTATGAAAACGGCGTCGTCGTTGCGCAGGACGGAAAGGAAGCGCGCCGCTGCTATGAAACTGGCGAGAAATTGGGCAGTGTGAAATGCAAAATGCGCTTGGCGCGCTGCAAGCTTTTGGGTATCGGCGGCCGCAGGGCAAAGAAAGCCGGTTTGGATCTATGCCGTCAGGCGTTGGAATTGGCAAAGGAGAGCAGTGAAAAAGAGGATTACGGCTATGAAGCCGAAATGAATCTTTTGCGGCGTACCATTGCGGAAAACGAATCATAAAGGACGAAAAAAGGGACGCTTCGGCGCAATGTCATTAAGTTAATCTAAGGCAATACCGCACAAAAAGTGCCAGGAAGGGCAGGATGTGATATAATAGCATTATGGATACTGTGTTTATTATCTTTCGCCTCGACAATAGCCAGCGGAATATTGGGCTTGTAATAAAGCAAATAATCTGTGCGCTTTCTCTTGCCTCTGGCTGTAACATTTCCCCGGACGATGACACGACCATCCGTGAAATTATATTCCATCTTAATTTGCTTAAGTTTGTCCCAACCAGCACCCTCAATTGCCAGAGTAATATACTGCAATTTGATGTCTTCCTCAGTCATCTCTTGTTTCTTCATAAGTTCGCTCACAGTGATCCTCCCTTCAACTTCCGATAAGGTGCAATTATGAGAACTTTCATTTGTGAGTAGATTGTACCAGATTGATAGCCTGTTTTCAACGAAAAAGCCACTGGCTTCGAATAGTCCGAAGCCAGTGACTTTTTAATGCTACTTGAACGGCGATTTGTTGTGTTGTCCTTATTCGTGGTGACCTTTATTCCCGGGAGGTTTATTTTAGTGCACCTGATAAGAAGCGTTGAATCTGGCAGGGAGCACTGCCCGCAAGGCTCATTTTGCATGTGACATCCCGTCGGGAGCAACGTGCAAAGGTGACCTGTGCCGCATAGGACATACCGCTGCCCGCATATAGTGAAACGAAGGAATAGCAGGCGGTTTATGAGATGCTTAACTATATCTGGGCAGGAATGATCCTGTTAGGCGTGATCTATGGTGTCTGTACCGGGCAGATGAGCGCACTGACGGGAGGCGCGTTAGACAGTGCCAGAGAGGCCGTGAGCCTCTGCATCACCATGGCGGGGGTCATGGCATTGTGGATGGGACTGATGGAGATCGCGCAGGAGTCTGGAATGATCGCGAAAATGACAAAAGGGATTCGCCCCTTTCTGAAATTCATGTTCCCCAGGCTCCCGGAGGATCACCCGGCAGGGGAATACATAACCACGAATCTCATTGCCAATGTCCTGGGGCTTGGCTGGGCCTGCACGCCGGCTGGATTAAAGGCCATGGAGCAGCTGGCGGAGCTGGAGAAACAGAGGGCAGGGCAGGGGACGGAGAAGGGACGACAGGGATCGGAGGATCGGCGGTATGGAGCAGAGGCCACGGCAGCCAGCAACGAAATGTGCACCTTCCTGATTCTGAATATTTCATCCTTACAGCTGATCCCGGTCAATATGATCGCCTATCGTAGCCAGTACGGCAGCGCCAATCCGGCGGTGATCATTGCTCCGGCGCTGGTGGCCACACTGTTCAGTACGATCATTGCCATCATTTACTGTAAATGGAAGGACAGGTGAGGATCATGATGAACACATTGACACACATGTCAGATATTATGATTCCCATGGTGATTTTCTGGATCGTGGGTTATGGGATGGTCTCGGGGGTGAAGGTCTATGAGACTTTTTTGAAAGGGGCCAAAGAGGGCCTGCGCATCGTTGTGGAGATCCTTCCGACACTGGTAGGATTGATGATGGCAGTGGGGATTCTCAGGACCTCCGGCTTTTTTGACCTGCTGGGGCATCTGATCGGACCTGCCACACAGGCGGTGGGACTTCCGGCACAGCTGATACCGCTCCTCATTGTGAAAATGTTCTCTTCCTCTGCGGCAACCGGGCTGGTACTGGATATTTTTAAGACCTGTGGGCCGGATTCTTATGCCGGGATGCTGACTTCGATCCTCATGAGCTGTACCGAGACTATTTTTTACACCATGAGCGTGTATTTTCTGGCAGCAAAAGTAACAAAAACCCGCTACACGCTGCCGGGGGCATTGCTGGCAACGTTAGCGGGAACAGTGGCAAGTATTTTCCTTGCGGGAAAAATGTGATGATAATCCCACGATAGGCGAATATTGGGTAGAATTGTGAGAGTGCGCAGCACGGAACAATTCGTGGGCATCCTATAACTAAATCAACTGCAAGCTTCGCAAAATGAACAAGAACACCGTCAGGGTAACGGAACTTAAAAAAGTGGTGGCTACGACCACACTGGAAGTCAAAGTTCCTTCGTGGTTCATGTTTTTTGCCATGATATAGCAGCTGACAGTGGTGGGAGAGCCCAGCATAATGAGGATCGCCACCAGTTTTTCTCCGGTGAAGCCGAAATACACGGCCAATGGCAGGAATAGAGCAGGCCATACCACCAGTTTTAACACGGTGGCTACTCCGGTGGGAGCCAGCAGCTTCAGAGCTTTCCGGCCTTCAAATCCGGCACCCAGACCGATCAGGGCCAGAGGGGTAGCCAGTACGGCAATATTGCTGATGGTCTTGGAAATGATCACGGGATAACTGATCCGGCAGGCGCTGGACAGCATGCCCAGGGCGATACTGATAATGATCGGATTCGTGATGATCCCTTTTAGGGATTTCAGCAGGGATTCCTTATCGAAGCCCTTTGCATCCGGTCCGGTGAAGGACAGGATCAGCACGGCAGCGATATTGTACAGGGGAACCGTACCCACGATCATCAAGGGAGCCATGCCGGAGTTCCCGTAGATGTTCTGTATAAAGGCGATACCCAGGACAGCGGCACTGCTTCGATAGCTTGCCTGGACAAGCTCTCCCAGACGAGATTTGTTCTTATAAAAAATGCCTGCCACGACCCAGGTGATGACGATGCAGAACAGGGTCACGAAGAAGCAGAACAGCACGTAATCGGTATCCCATACACTGTAAAAATCTGCAGTGGACATGTCCTTGAACAAAAGTACGGGCAGGGTGATTTTATAATTGAATGAATTCAGGGTTTTGACAAAAGAGTCGTTGGTAACATGCAGCTGCTGTAAAACATAACCGATCACCATGACCAGGAATACGGGGATCGTTGCATTGAGACTGAATAATAGTTGTTCCATGGGAATTTGTATGCCTTTCTGCTATCGGAAGCGGAATATAGGAAGCGAAAAGCCCCTCTCCTTTTGCAAGTATAGAAAAGGAGAGGGGCTTTGTCAAGTTACGGGCTTGTGATGTTTTATTTTACAGCGTTGATTTTGTAGATAAATTTCACACTGCTGTCCATACCGTTATTGTCTCCGGTGAAGGAGTTGTAATTTTCGGATACGGAAGAGGTAGCTTTCATACGATCGATCACTTCCTGAAGTTCATCGGTATCCATATCAGTCAGTTTGCTGATGGCTTCGTCATTGTATTCGATCATGCCGTCCTTTAATTCTTTGGAACCATCCTTCAGCTGACTGATACCATCGATCAGCTTATCGCTTCCATCGGAAAGCTCGTTTACGCCGTTAGCCAGTTTGCCGCTGCCGGAGGCCAGATCTCTGGCACCTTCTACTAAAGTATCAGCACCATCATACAGCTCTTTACTTCCGTCAGCCAGTTTGTCAGCGCCATCCTTTAACTGGGAAGCACCGGCAACGACCTGGGCGGAACCGTCAGCCAGTTTGGAAGCACCGGCACTTGCGGATGCTACACCGGCGGTGTAAGTCTGGAGACCGGTGTAGAACTGATTATAGCCATCCAGAGAAGCTTTCAAGGCAGCGATGCTGCCGACAGCTTGTGAAAGACTTGTGGCTTTATCCTGAATGGTTTTCAAATTTGCCTGAAGTGAGGCATCACCTGAGGATACGCTCTGGGATGCCTGAATCATACCCTGATATTTTTCAATCGTCAGTCCGGCCTGCTGGAGGACATATCCCAGAGCAACGTCAGCATCCGAGAGAGGCTCCATTTGCTGATACAGAGCATTTAATATGGTCGCATAATTAGATATTGTCAATTCTTCCGGAAGCGTGAGACCGGCAGCCGTTAACTGGGAAGCTGCAGTTTTCAACAAAGTATCGAATACCTGGCCGGCAGCGCCGTTCAAAGAATCATTCTGTGCAGTCAGCTGACCGAGACCATTCTTCAGATCATTAGTACCGGACTGCAGGCTCTGTGTACCTGCTAACAGGGTCTTGGTGCCCTCCTGCAGTGTACCGATGCCGCTCCGCAGAGAACCGACACCGCCTCTTAAAGTGACAGTACCGTCAGCTACTTTGTAAGCGCCATCCCGGAGGTCGTTGGAACCATCGGACAGTTCTTTTACACCATCCTGCAAGTCACCGGATTTGTCATAAAGCTCTGTGACACCATCATAAAGATCGGAAGTCCCGTCCAACAGTTTGTTGGTAGCATCCTCCAGATCATCCATTGCCTCTGTCAGGTCATCGAGATCATCCACATTACTGAAATCCAGACGGGAGAAGACGGAATTGGTGGCGATGCAGTAGGATTCATTCATGGTGAAATCCGTTGCATCGGCCTCAATCTCCAGATAATCGTCGAAATCCTCTTCCATATCCAGGTTCGTACCCAGTCCGGGGAAGACGATACCGGTGACAACGCTGTGGCTGCCGTCGTTGATGACCTTACCTGAGGACACCTTAATATTGCTGAAATTGTCATTATCCAGGATCATACCGGTCATTACCGCAAAAGGAACATAAATCTTTTCCTCTTTTCCGGCAATCTCACGGGTCTCATATAATTCGTTCGTGTAATCATAGCGGATCACTACATGACCGCTCTGGCCGTTCAGATCTGATGGGGAGATCTCCTTGCCGTCCAACGTATAAGTAACTTTCAGGGAAATGGGAGCATCCTTATCGGGATTGCTCTGGGTGTAGGAATCTTTTTCTCCCTGATTCTTCAGCCAGTCGCTGACGTAGATCTTCTGCTGGGTTCCGTCTGCATTCAGGATCACATAGACGGTCTCATCAATGGAGGCTGCGGAGGTATCTTCGGATTTCCAGATGTCATCTACGGCATCCCGGATCTGCTCCTTGACCTCGGTCTCTTTCTTTTCGGAAGTTTTTGCATATACGGAGACACCGGTAACACTTAAGGCTACCACACCGGCGAGGCACAGAGCCCCGGTTCTCCAGGCTTGTTTTTTCAAATTGATCATAATCTTATGCCGTCCTTTCTTTCAATGTATTGGAGGGTTCTGCATTCTTGTTCCGGAAGCCGATGCTGGTGACACAGATCATCTTGTCGAACAGCATGAACATGGCCGGCAGGAACAGGATAACAGCAAACATACTTACAATAGCGCCTCTTGCCATCAGATCACAGAGGGAACTGATAATGTCCACGTCGGAATACAGGGCAACACCGAAGGTGGCGGAGAACAGTCCCATGGCGCTGACGATAATGGAAGGAATGGATACCTTCAGGGCGTTGGTGACAGCTTCACGTTTGTCCCTGCCTTCGTAGCGTTCCTGCTTGTATCTTGTGGTCATCAGAATAGCGTAGTCCACAGTAGCACCCAGCTGAATTGTACTGATACAGATCGGGGCAATGAAAGGAAGTGACGTTCCTGTCAGGTGAGCAAGGCCCAGATTGATGAAGATGGACAACTCGATAACAGCTACCAGGATCAGCGGCAGGGTAATACTTTTTTCTACCAGAGCAATGATCACGAAGATCGCTACGATAGAGACGGTATTTACAACTTTGAAGTCCTCGTCGGTGGTCTCGATCAGATCCTTGGTACAGGGAGCTTCACCGATCAGCATGCCCTTGGAATCGTATTTTTTCAAAATAGTATTCAGCTCATTGATCTGGGCATTTACCTCATCGGTAGCGGTCTTATATTCGGAGTTCACCAGAAGGAGTTCCCAGTCATCACTCTTTAATACTTCTTTTACGGATTCCGGAAGCATTTCCTCTGGTACCAGAGGGCCGACTACGGATTCCAGACCCAGAGCATATTTGATACCCTCGACGTTTTCCATCTCGTGGATCATGGCACGTACGTCAGTGTCAGATACATCGGTGCTTACCAGTACCATATGGGTGGCACCTACACCGAAGTCTTCCTGCAATTTGCTGTTGGCTACCACGTAGGCCATATCTTCGGGAAGGGTTTCACCGAGATCGTAATACACTTCATTGTTGGTTGCCTTATAAGACAGATAAGAAGGAAGTACCAGCCCCAGGAACAGGATCAGGAATACCGGGAATACTTTGGTGATACCTGAAGCAACTTTTCCCATATCCGGCAGCAGGGATTTGTGACTGGTCTTCTGTAATAACTTATCCAGTACCAGGATCATGGAAGGAAGCGTTGTGACACAACCGATGACACCCAGGATGACACCCTTGGCCATGACAATACCAAGATCCAGACCTAAGGTATAGCTCATAAAGCACAGAGCGATAAATCCGGCTACCGTGGTGATGGAACTTCCGACCACGGAGGTCAGAGTGTTGTTGATGGCTACAGCCATGGCTTCCTTGTTATCCTCATACATACTCTTCTGTTCTTCGTAGCTGTGCCAGAGGAAAATAGAGTAGTCCATGGTTACAGCCAGCTGCAGGACAGCGGACAGTGCTTTGGTCAGGTAAGAGATCTCTCCGAGGAAATAGTTGGTACCCATATTTAAGAGGATTGCCATACCGATACTCATCAGGAAAACAAACGGTGTGATCCAGTTGTCCATGAAGATCATCATGGCTACGCAGGCCAGTGCAACGGCAATACCTACATAAATCGGTTCCTCTTTTTCGCACAGATCCTTCAGGTCGGTGACCATGGCGGACATACCGGAGACAAAACACTGCTTGCCGGCAATGCTGCGGATCGCTGTGATCGCCTCCATAGTATCGTCGGAGGAGGTGGAGGTATCGAAGAAGATCGCTAGCATGGTGCTGTCACCGGAATTGAAAGCGTCATATAGTTTGGAAGGAAGTATTTCCATGGGAACGGAAACATCTGCGAAATCGTCATACCAAAGAACGGTGTCCACATGATCTACATGGGAAATATCTTCCCGGAGGGAGGAGACATCCTTGGGATCCATTCCCTCGATAATAACGAAGGAAAAGGCTCCTTTTCCAAATTCATCCATCAGAATATCCTGACCCACTACCGTGTCAATATCACCGGGCAGGTAAGTCAGCATATCGTAATTGATCCGCGTCATGATCATACCGATCAGGGAAGGGACCAGTAGTGCAACTGCCAGTATCAGAATAGGAATACGGCATTTTACGACCCATTTACCAAATTTCATAAAACAGGGCTCCTTTCGTTGTCGATTCTTTCTCAATTGGTATTGTATGCAAGGAATCCAGTCTTGAAAACGGACAAAAAAAGGCAATGCACAAAAATTGCGCATTGCTCTTAAATAATCCAAAATATGTGCAAACATGGACAAATGTCCAAATTAACGGGCCACACGGGTCAGGGCTGCTTCGATATTTCCGTGGAAAATCTCGCCGACACGCCGGATCAGTCCCTCCGGATCTTTCTTCATTCCGGTGTTCAGCCAGTCTAAAATCATGCCAACCAGGGCAAATTTGTAAAAATCTACCACCATTTTCTGATCTTCGGGAAATACTTTTTTATGAGCCGCATGTTCCACCTGTTCCGTGATCCTGGATACATACAGCCGCATGACCTCTCCGGCGATACTGTAAAGGTAGCGCTCCACCCGTTCTCTGCTGACGGAATTGTAAATATGGTAGACCAGACGCTTATTCTCCAGAGCGAACCGGGCAGCGGAGATAAAGCCGTCCTCCCAGGAGTCCATATCCAGATGCTGTGACAGTACCCGCTCCACATCTGCATTCAGAATGTGTTCCAACAGAGCGGTGATATCCTGAAAATGATAGTAAAAAGTGTTGCGGCTGATGCCGCAGTCATCCACGATGTCTTTTATAGTGATCTTATCCAGCGGCCGTTCATTCAGCAGCCGGATAAAGGATTCTTCGATAGCCTTGCTTGTAAACTGTGTCATGGGTTCCTCCAACCTGATGATCCGTACACTTTATCCTATCACAAAAACGTTAATTTGTCATTAAAAGCAGGTCTTCCAGTGAGGAAAAATCAGAAGTTCCCTGTTCCAGATAAAAGGTGTGGAATCTAAGGTCGGAGTAAGCATCTTTCCAGTGACTTCTGGCGGTGTCCTGCAGCTGCAGAATTTCCAGATAACCGATGTAATATTTCGGATAATTACAGGGCTCTTCTGCGATATAAGTGTAGATTGCTTCGCAGGTCCCGGGAGAATCAATACCGAATTTCCCAAGAACCTCTGCCACCTGATCGTATCCGGCGCCCTCTCCGTGGATCAGGAGATCCAACAGAGTGTACATGCACAACTGCAAGCTGCGGGTATGCTTCTCCAGCCGGGCCGACTGTGCGGCATCCGACTGTCCGGCCTGTTCCAACAGAGTGGCCGCATAATCATAGGAAAGAAATTCCACATACAACGCCCAGCCTTCGAGATAACCGCCGTACCAGATGAGTTTTCTGGCAGGATCCGTGTGCATGTCGGAAAAGATGCGGTTGCTGTACACGGTCTGGTAGAGATGACCCGGAAAGCCTTCATGGGCCAGCGTGGTGTAGAGTTCCAGTCCCTGGGATGAGTTTCGATGGTTTATATAAATGACATTATTGTCGGAATTTCCCAAAGGGGTGGTCAGATAAAAGGCCGGTGCACTATAGGGTTCCAGACTGGGGACCACATTTTTGACAGTGACGGTGGGAACGGGACTGCTGACAGGAAAGTCATTTTTCATACGAGCCTGTAGATCCGAGAGCATTTCTTCCGGTTCTGCCAGAGGGAAAACTGCCGTATTTTCTTCAGAAAGCAGTGTAATCAGGGAAGGGGACTGGGAAGCCAGATTGCGGATTGCGGATTGCTCTTTCTGAAATTGCACAAGCAGCATCTGCACCAGTTCTTTTTCGGAACGGGAGGAACCGGTCTCGGAAAACAGCAGATGGAGATAGTAGGTCTTTCCGTCTGGCAGCAGGGCGAGCCCTTTCGGGAGCCCATTGTGGGCACTGTTGTTTTTGCCCGAAGCAGCATTGGTAGTTGTTTCGGATGCAGTGGAATCGGCATTGGTGGAAGTCTCCAGTGAGTGCAGCCCTTCGGACAGGGCGGCATAGGCGGGCTGCACCACCGTGGCAAGCAGGCGGTCGTTGGTTTTGATCAGGGAGGCAGTCTCCTCCGGTGTAAAAAGTCCCTGCTTCTGTAGCTCTGACAGGCGGTCTTCAAAAGTAGTCTGTAAAAAATGGGTTCCCTGTGCCAGTTCTTCGGTTGTGACAATGGTGTCACATTGTTTCCGGACTTTTTCTGAGGAGCAGGCAGGCATAAAGAAGCCTGCGGCAGCTTTTTCCTGCTCGTAGAGAAGCAGGGAGGCAAAATAGTCATCTATCTGATCCAGGAGAGCCAGGTAATCCGTGACATCCCGCTTTGTGCGGAAGGTGTATTCCGCCAGCAGAACGGGAAGCTGGGACTGCATTCCGGAGGAAGGTGACAGAGGCTCATTGTAATAAGGAAAATCTGCCAGAGCCAGATCATTTTCCAGAGAGCGATGCAATAACCGGTAAGTATAGGCATTTTCCGGGGAAAGTCTGTCAGGGTCTATACGGTCAAGCCGGTGCAACAAGTCGGAACAGTGTTCTTTGCTGTCTTCCGGCTGGTCGGAGTGGTAGATCGGAAGCACAGGTTCATATTCGGAGATGCCAAAGGTCTTTGGATCGGCAATGGTGTAGTGCATATTCAGGGTACTGCCAGTCATTTCCTCCTGAAAAAGTTGGGAGGTGAACTGCTCAAAACGTCTATCCGGGGAGGTATGGGAAGCTACAAGGGTCAGAGCACCGGTGAGGGCGCAGAGAAGACTAATACATACGAGTAGTTGAGGGAAGGAGAGAGGGGGACGTTTACGCACGATGATTACCTGATGAAAAAGAGTGTTGGTAAGAGTATATGTGAATACTCCACGGGATAGACTTACTGCAAGGTTGTACACCAAACAACTATATACAAATGTACCTAAAACAGGTAAAAGATGTATTGACTTTGTACGGTGGTCTGATTATACTGAAAGTGATTATGGAGACAAAATATCAAAATCTCATTAATTACATACAGGAACAGATATCAGACGGACAACTAGGTCCGGGAGAGAAAGTTCCCTCGGAGAATCAGCTGTCGGAACAGTTCCATATCAGCAGGCAGACGGTGCGGAAAGCTATCGGCACGCTGGAGGAGGACGGGCTGGTGCAGAGGATCCGTGGCAGTGGCACTTATGTGAGCTTTGACCGCCGGAAGAATCTGGAACAGCGCAACAGCATCGCCGTGGTGACTACCTACGTGGACAGCTACATTTTCCCCAGAATTTTACAGGGAATGCAGAATACTTTATTTGAAAGCGGGTTTTCTGTCCAGATCTATTTCACAAACAACACGCTGGACCGGGAGAAAAGTATTCTGAAGGATCTGTTGAAACGGGACGATGTGGCCGGAGTGATCGTGGAGGGGACAAAGAGCGGATTGCCGAATCCGAACCTGGATCTGTACCGGCACCTGATGGCCAGAAAGATACCGCTTCTGTTTTTCAATACCTATTATCCCGAACTGGAGGCACCGCATGTATCGTTAAATGATGCGGAGGCGGCCTACAAGGCCGTAAGATATCTGATTGACAAGGGGCATCAGAAGATCGGGGCAATCCTGAAGCTGGATGACGGTCAGGGCAGACAGCGTTATCTGGGATATCTGAAGGCCATGGAAGAGGCCGGGCTCACTGTGACGGATTCCCGGATGGTGTGGATCGACACGGACGAATCGAAGCAACTTGGTTACTGCCGGGACAGAATCCTGAATCGGGTGGAGGAGTGCACCGCCCTTCTGGCATACAATGATCAGATTGCTTTTCAGTTGATTCGGATGTTGACAGAACGCAATATCCGGGTACCGGAAGATGTGTCAGTCATCAGCATCGACGATTCGGATCTGGCGAGACACAGCGAGGTGCCCATCACTTCCCTGCCGCACCCCAAGGAGAATCTGGGGAAAAAAGCAGCGGAGACATTGTTACAGATGATCGCGGGCAGGAAAAAGGACCTGACTTACGAATTTGACACCCGTGTTGTAGAGCGGGAATCTGTTGCGGAATGCACTGAAAACGGAAATAAAAAATGAGATAAATAAAGAAGTGAAAAGGAGAGAACACAATGAACGAAGCAGTAAAAGAAGCGATCAGAACAGGAAAAACAGCCCTCGGTATTGAGTTTGGTTCCACCAGAATCAAAGCGGTACTGGTAGATGAGAGCCACGCACCCATCGCCATGGGAACCTACGACTGGGAGAACCGTCTGGAGAACAACATCTGGACCTACAGCCTGGAAGATATCTGGAAAGGCCTGCAGGGATGCTACAAGAGCCTGACAGACGATGTAGAGGCAAAATACGGTGAGAAGCTGACCACCCTGGGCTCGCTGGGATTCAGCGGAATGATGCACGGCTATATGCCGTTCAATGCAGCCGGAGAACTTCTGGTGCCTTTCCGTACCTGGAGAAATACACAGACATCCGAAGCCTGCAAGAAGCTGATCCCGGTATTTAATTTCAACATTCCCCAGCGATGGAGCATTGCACATCTGTATCAGGCTATTTTGAGCGGAGAAGATCATGTGAAGGATATCGCATTCTTCACCACACTGGCAGGATACATTCACTGGAAGCTGTCCGGAGAAAAGGTGCTGGGCATCGGTGAGGCAGCAGGTATGTTCCCCATTGATTCCACCATTATGGATTTTGATCAGAAGATGCTGGATCAGTTCGATGGCTTACACAATTTTGACTGGAAGATCCGTGACATTCTGCCGAAGGTACTGGTAGCCGGAGAGCCTGCCGGTGTTCTGACCGCGGAAGGTGCAAAATTACTGGATTCCACCGGAACCTTACAGCCCGGCGCACCCATGTGCCCTCCCGAAGGTGATGCGGGAACCGGCATGGTAGCCACCAACAGTGTGGCAGTCCGCACCGGTAATGTCTCTGCCGGAACCTCCATTTTCGCTATGGTGGTACTGGAGAAGGCTATGGAAAAAGTACACGAAGAGATCGATATGGTCACCACTCCCGACGGTATGCCGGTAGCTATGGTACACTGCAACAACTGTACCTCCGATCTGAATGCCTGGGTAAATCTTCTGGGCGAATGTGCAGAGAGCTTTGGCGTAAAAGTAGATAAGAATGAACTGTACGGCGTGCTGTACCGCAAGGCACTGGAAGGTGCTGCGGACTGCGGCGGCGTGACAGCATACAATTATTTCTCAGGAGAGCCCATCACCGGACTGGATGCAGGGCGTCCCATGGTGGTAAGAACTCCCGATGCGGATTTCTCACTGGCAAACTTCATGCGTTCCCATCTGTACAGCGCAGTTGCTACCCTGAAGATTGGCATGGACATTCTGTTAAAAGAAGAGCATGTGGCCGTGGATTCCCTGATGGGCCATGGCGGCTTCTTCAAGACTCCCGTGGTGGGACAGCGTGTCATGGCAGCAGGCATGAACGCACCGATCACCGTTATGGATACAGCCAGTGAAGGCGGTGCCTGGGGTATTGCTATTCTGGCAGCTTTCATGAAGGAGAAAAAAGACGGCGAGACTCTTTCTTCCTATCTGAATGACAAGATCTTCGCAGGACAGACAGGAACCACACTGAACCCGGATGTCGAGGATGTGAAGGGATTTGATGCTTTCCTGGAAGAGTACAAGAAACTGCTTCCCGCAGAAAAGGCAGCCGTTGCGGCAAAATAATTTTTCAGATGCAATTTGAGCCTGCAGAGTGTACGGAAGTACACGATACCTATGTGTCGGAAAGTTGGCAGGCTGTGGAAAGGAATGAGATTAAGTATATGTTAGAGGAATTAAAACAGAAAGTATATGAAGCAAATATGGATCTGCCCCGGTATGGTCTGGTGACTTTCACCTGGGGAAATGTCAGCGCCATTGACAGAGAGAGTGGACTGTTCGTGATCAAACCCAGTGGTGTGGATTATGACAAGCTGACACCGGAGATGATGGTAGTCATGGATCTGAACGGCAATAAGGTGGAAGGGGATCTGAATCCCTCTTCCGACACGGCAACTCATCTGGAGTTGTACAAGGCGTTCCCGGAGATCGGCGGTATCGTGCATACCCATTCTTCCTATGCTACCAGTTGGGCACAGGCGGGAAGAGACATTCCCTGCTACGGAACCACCCAGGCAGATTACATCTACGGACCGGTTCCCTGCGTGCGCTGCCTGACGAAGGAAGAGATCGAGGATGCTTACGAGGAAAATACCGGACATCTGATCGTCAATGAGTTCAAGCGTCTGGGCAAGGATCCCAAGGCAGTTCCCGCTGTGCTGTGCAAGAATCATGGACCGTTTGCCTGGGGCAAGGATGCCAAAGAGGCTGTCCACAATGCCGTAGTATTGGAAGAAGTGGCCAAAATGGCATACCGTGCCGAGACCATCAACCCCAGAATCCAGCCGGCACCTCAGGAGCTGCAGGATAAGCATTACCTTCGCAAACATGGCAAAAACGCGTATTATGGTCAAACAACTTTGAAATAGAATTCGGCTTATAGTGCGTGGACGCTTGCGTACTAGCACTATATGACAAATTCTATTAGCAAAGCGCCCCTCCATGAAATGAATTTTCGAACGAAGTGAAAAAATTTATGAATGACAGGGCAAAGCTGTTTGATAGAAGACAACAATATTTTACGGTAGAAGAGCAATTCTTTTACTAGACTAGCATTCGGAAGTATGCTAGTATAACAACGTAAATCGCAACAGACAAGCCAATATGGCGGAATGGAGGAGACAATGAAGAATTTAGAACTGCAAAAGCGTGCCAATGATGTCCGCAAGGGCATTGTGACCGCAGTTCATGGTGCGAAAGCGGGACATCCCGGTGGATCCCTGTCAGCCGCAGATATTTTTACATTTTTATATTTTGAGGAGATGAACATTGACCCGCAGAATCCCGATATGGAGGAGCGTGACAGATTCGTACTGTCCAAGGGTCATACAGCTCCCGGACTCTATTCCGCACTGGCTTACAGAGGATATTTCCCGGTAGAGGATCTGCCTACTCTGCGTCACCTGGGTTCCTATCTGCAGGGTCATCCCTGCATCCATATCCCCGGCGTGGATATGTCTTCCGGATCCCTGGGACAGGGCATTTCCGCAGCAGTAGGTATGGCACTGGGTGCAAAGATGGAGAATCGTGATTTCCGTGTATACACACTGCTGGGTGACGGTGAGATCGAGGAAGGCCAGGTATGGGAGGCAGCCATGTTCGCAGGCTTCCGTAAGCTGGACAACCTCTGTGTTATGGTAGATAACAATAATCTGCAGATCGATGGACCTATCGACCAGGTATGCTCTCCTTATCCTATCGATAAGAAGTTCGAGGCATTCAATTTCCATGTGATCAATGCAGATGCTCATGATTTTGATGCGATCCGTGCAGCATTCAAGGAAGCAAGAGAGACCAAGGGCATGCCCACCTGTATCGTATTCCATAGCCTGAAGGGTAAGGGCGTTTCCTTCATGGAGAACAGTGTGGACTGGCACGGCAAGGCTCCCAACGATGAGGAGTATGCAGTGGCAATGGCAGACCTTGATAAGATCGAAAAAGAATTAGAGAAAGCAGGTGAGCAGTAATGGCAGAGAATACCGTGAAAAAAATCGCAACCAGAGAAAGCTATGGTAACTCCCTGAAGGAACTGGCAGAAGAATTCCCCAATCTGGTCGTATTGGATGCCGACCTGGCAGCAGCTACCAAGACCGGAATCTTCCGTAAGGCATATCCCGACCGCCACATCGACTGCGGTATCGCAGAGTCCAACATGATGGGTGTGGCTGCAGGACTGTCTCTGGTAGGTAAGATTCCCTTCGTAAGCTCTTTTGCAATGTTCGCAGCAGGACGTGCTTTTGAACAGGTACGTAACTCTATCGGTTACCCTCATCTGAATGTCAAGATCGGTGCGACCCATGCAGGTATCACCGTAGGTGAGGACGGCGCTACCCACCAGTGTAACGAGGATATTGCTCTGATGCGTACTATTCCCGGCATGGTAGTAATGTGCCCTTCCGATGATGTGGAAGCAAGAGCCGCTGTCCGTGCCGCTCTGGAATATGAAGGACCTGTATATATTCGTTTCGGACGTGCTGCAGTACCCGTGATCAATGATCATCCTGGTTATCATTTCGAGATCGGTAAGGGAACCGTAGTCCGTGAAGGTAAGGATGTCACCATCGTAGCCACTGGTATCTGCGTAGATTCCGCTCTGGGTGCAGCAAAGATGCTGGAAGAGGAAGGCATCAGTGCAGAGGTTGTAAATATCTGTACCATCAAGCCTCTGGACGAGGAGATCATCATTAACAGCGCCAAGAAGACCGGCAAGGTAGTGACCGTGGAAGAGCATTCCGTGATTGGTGGACTGGGAAGCGCTGTCTGCGACTGTCTGTGCGCAAATCATCCCGTGCCTGTGAAGAAGGTCGGCATGCAGGATGTCTTCGGTGAGTCCGGTTCCGCTGCTGCTCTGGTAGAGAAGTACGGTCTGGATGCCAAGGGCGTTTACAAGTCTGTCAAAGAATTTCTGTAAGAGAATATAAGATATCAAGAGGAAGCCGCCAGTTATGTGAAAACAGAGACTGGCGGCTTCTTTTAGGTCATGGTATCATAAATTCATTGTAATTGTCCGCAGGCAGAACACCCTCACTATGAGAGGGTAAAATGGAGCGCAGCTGATAATTGGGCGACCGGACGGAAGAACGGTATGATACGGATGCGCGGGGCGGCAGAAAGGGAGATCATTATCATGAAATATGCAATTATCGGAGCCGGAGGAACCGGAGGAATTCTGGGATTTTATATGACGAAAGCAGGAAAAGATGTCACCCTGATCGCCAGAGGCAGACATCTTGCAGCCATGCAGGAGAGCGGTCTTGCCGTGGAAAAAATGTGGGATGGCACCACCGAAACGATTCCGGTAAAAGCTGCGGATATGGACCACTATAGCGAGCGGCCGGACGTGATCCTGGTCTGCGTGAAGGGTTATTCTCTGGAAGATACCATTCCGTTTATTCAGAGGGTGGCGAATCCTTCTACCATTGTGATCCCGGTGTTGAATATCTACGGAACCGGCGCGAAAATGCAGGAAAAGCTGCCGAATCTGTTGGTGACGGATGGATGCATCTATGTCTCTGCCAATATTAAGGAGCCGGGAGTATTGATCCAGCACGGGAAGATCCTGAGGGTAGTATATGGTGTTCGTGAAAAAGAAGAATATGATCCCCGACTGGAAGAAATCAAACAGGATTTTGATGTCAGTGGAATTGACGGCGTATTGTCTGAAAATATCCGTAGGGATGCTCTGGAGAAATTTTCCTATGTATCTCCCATCGGTGCGGCGGGACTTTACTATCATGCCACGGCAGCGGACTTTCAGAGAGAAGGGGAGGAACGGGAAGCTTTCAAGACCATGATCCGTGAGATCACGGCACTGGCAGAAGCCATGGGAGTTCCTTTCGAACGGGATATGGTGGAAGTGAACCTGAAGATCCTGTCTACCCTGGCCTCGAAAGCCACTACCTCCATGCAGCGAGATGTCATGGAAGGGAAAGATTCCGAGATTGATGGCCTGGTATATGAAGTAGTACGCATGGGCGAGAGATACCATGTGCCCGTGCCGATGTATGAGAAAGTGGCGGAGAAATTGAAAGAGACTCTGTAAATGGAAAGTTACGCGAGCAATGAGCCGCGCATAGGCATAGTGAAGACAGCGA
>ERZ825670.2030-NODE-2030-length-20335-cov-6.543688_pt1 | contig 20335 bp, 21 predicted proteins | sample MGYA00519929_ERZ825670 | MGnify/ENA primary metagenome ERZ825670 (study PRJEB31778, sample SAMEA3449207) | human gut metagenome | biome: human gut; feature: human-associated habitat; material: faeces | place: United Kingdom | collected 2010/2012 ...
ACAATATTTACTTAATTACCATAAATTGTGTCTCACATCATTGTGAACCCTACATGTTTCAATACACTAATAAAAAATATTATTTTGGAGTATCCTTTAAAAATCGATTGTACACAAATAAAATCTATAGTTGTACGTTTTTAATTCTAAAAAAAGAAGTTTATCAATATAATTTTTTAGAAACGTATTGACAAAAACTCCATTATGTGATATTATATTATCAAAGATAAGATTTAAATATTTCAATCCAAAAAGGTATAAAAAATGTTACTTTTAATAGAAACTCACTAGTAACACGATTGATTTATATAGCGTATCTATGTGGATTGTAAAAATTCAATATAAGTCTAAATTATATTGAATTTCTTAATATGTAATTTAATCTTTAATGGATATAGTATATCTTTAAGTTTTAAAGATTTCTTTACTAGTAACAAGAATTCTGAAAATTCACTAAGTATTATCGATACTATCGATAATGCTTTTTTAATATTAATCGTGTTGACACTTTAGAAAATAAGGTGTATAATTATTAAAGAATTATTTTATCGAAAGGATTTTTATACTATGAACATAATGGAAAGCTCTTTATTAAAACATAAAGAATGGAAAGGTAAGATTGAAGTAATTTCAAGAACTCCAATAAATAGCCGTGAGGAACTTTCAAACGCATATACTCCAGGGGTTGCTCAACCTTGTATAGAGATTGAAAAAAATCCAGAACTTTCATACGAATTGACTAGAAGACACAATCTAGTAGCAGTAATTACCGATGGTACTGCCGTTCTAGGTTTAGGCGATATAGGTCCATTAGCATCTATGCCAGTTATGGAAGGTAAATGTGCCTTATTTAAAGAGTTCGCAGATGTAGATGCTTTTCCAATCTGCGTAAACTCTAAAGATGTTGACGAAATAGTTAGAACTATTGAATTGATATCTTATAGTTTCGGTGGTATCAACCTTGAAGATATTTCTGCTCCAAGATGCTTTGAAATAGAAAGAAAACTTAAAGAAAAGTTAGATATTCCAGTATTCCACGATGACCAACACGGAACTGCTATAGTTACTAGTGCAGGTATGCTAAACGCATCTAAAGTAGCCAATAAAAAGTTTGAAGATATGACTTTAGTTATCAATGGTGCAGGTGCTGCTGGTTGTGCTATAGCAAAGCATTTCATAACTATGGGCATGGGCGATATAATCATGGTGGATATAAATGGTATCATCTGCGACGGTGATGAGTTTACTAATCCATCACACTACGAAATGGCTAAGATTACTAATAAAAATCATAGAAAAGGCTCTCTTGCCGATGCTATGGTCGGTGCTGATGCTTTCATTGGAGTATCTAAGCCTAACCTAGTTACTCCAGATATGGTTAAATCTATGGCAGATAAGCCAATAATATTTGCGATGGCAAATCCTACTCCTGAAATTATGCCGGACGTAGCTAAACAAGCTGGAGCTTTTATAGTAGGTACTGGTCGTTCCGATTTCCCTAACCAAGTAAACAATGTAATTGCATTCCCTGGAATTTTTAAGGGTGCTTTAAAGGTTCGTGCCAAAGATATAAATGAAGAAATGAAGATGGCTGCCTCATATGCTATCGCAAACTGCGTTCCAGAAGATGAACTAAGCACTGAAAATATCCTACCTAACGCTTTCGATAGAAGTGTAGCTAATGCTGTCGCTGAGGCAGTTGCTGAAGCTGGTATTAAATCTGGCGTTGCTAAGATTAAGTAGTAAATATTAAAAATCAATCTTCCTTGTAGTTTGAGCATAGTAACTATCTATAAGGTTGCAAGACGGTGTAACTCATAACTATGCGTGAGCGATTGTAAAGTGAGAGTCGAATCTCACCACCGTACTATAAATTATATTTTTTGAAAGGAAGTTGTTAATATGAAAGAGTTCACATACATTCCAAAAGGAGTATGTTCAAGACAGATTACCATTGAATACGATGAGGATACTAAAACTTTAGGTGATGTATCTTTTGTAGGTGGTTGCAATGGAAATCTTAAAGGAATAGGTGCTTTGATTAAAGGCATGAAAATCGATGATGTAATCGACAGATTAGAAGGTACTGATTGCAGAGGCAGAGGAACATCATGTCCAGACCAACTCGCCGAAGCTCTAAAGAGTATCCTACGAAATGGTTAGTATATTAACACACATAGAAAGCATAACCCTTAGATTGTGCTTTTCTATAATATTTATAATCTTGTTCTTGATGTTTTTACTTCCAACGTTTACGGGAATAGTCAACTTAGGAAATATAGCAGGTATAATTTTTTCCATCATGGGATTTTATATATTCGCTTTTAATGAGAAGTTTTCTAAACTTATAGATATCTTAAGTAGTAAAAATATCGGCAAGGTGACATTAAATGCTATCTCGATAATATTACTACTATGTATACTATTAGCTATAATAATATCGGGAATGATGATTTTTAAAATGAACAATCACCCTAGCGAACCGAATAACATTATAGTATTAGGTTGCAAAGTTAAAGGAACTAAACCAAGTTTAATGTTAAAGCGTCGTTTAGATACTGCTTATGAATATCTACTAGAAAATAAAGATGTAATAGCAATAGTATCTGGAGGAAAAGGCAGTGATGAACAGATATCTGAAGCACAATGTATGAAAGAATATCTAGTTAGTAAAGGAATATCTGAAAGTAGAATTATTATGGAAGATAAATCCACTAGCACCTTTGAAAACTTCAAGTTTTCAAAAGATATCTTAAAAGAAAGAAATCTGCCCACCGATACCATAACTGTAGTAACTGACGGTTATCATCAACTTAGAGCATCTATGATTGCTAAAAAGTTAAACTTTAAAACTTATAGTATATCGGGATATACTTCATGGTATCTACTGCCGACTTACTTCGTTAGAGAATGGTTTGGAGTAATATATCAATTTGTATTTGGATAATAAAAAGCGTCACCCTCTAGTTACAGAGCAGTGACGCTTTTTTTAGTATGATATTACATCATAGCAGATAGTCTTTCATTGATAGCCTCTAAAAATTCCTTAGAATTAACTTTAGTCTTATTTTCCAACTTAGATATTAAGTATAAATCGCCAGTCATAACACCATCTTCGATAGTTTTAATAGTAGCTTTTTCCAAATTATCGGCATAAGTAATTAGTTCAGGAATATTATCAAGTTCGCCACGTTTTCTTAGAGCACCACTCCAAGCGAATATTGTAGCTACAGAGTTTGTGGAAGTTTCTTCACCCTTTAGATACTTATAATAATGTCTTTGAACTGTACCATGTGCAGCCTCATATTCGTATATACCATCTGGAGATACTAGTACGGAAGTCATCATAGCGAGTGAACCGTATGCAGTAGATACCATATCGGACATAACGTCGCCATCATAGTTTTTACAAGCCCAGATATATCCACCATTAGAACGAATAACTCTAGCAACTGCATCATCTATAAGAGTGTAGAAGTATTCAATTCCTAACTCTTGATACTTTTCCTTATATTCAGTATCATAGACTTCTTGGAAGATATCCTTAAAGGTATGGTCATACTTTTTAGATATAGTATCTTTAGTAGCGAACCAAACGTCTTGTTTTAGGTCAAGACCGTAGTTCAAACAAGCACGAGCAAAACCCCTAATACTTTCGGATTTATTATGTAAACCTTGAATAATACCATCACTATCTTTAAAATCGTAGATAGTTTCTCTAGTTTCAGTGCCATCTGGAGTAGTTAGAACTAACTCTGCCTTAGAACCTTGTGGAGCTTTCATTTCAACGTTTTTATAAACGTCGCCATAAGCATGACGTGCTATAGTAATAGGTTTAGTCCAAGTTGGAATGTATGGAGTTACTCCCTTTACTAATATTGGAGTTCTAAAAACAGTACCATCTAAGATTGCTCTAATAGTACCATTAGGCGACTTCCACATTTGTGTTAGATTATACTCACCCATTCTAGCTTGATTAGGTGTTATAGTTGCACATTTAACAGCAACGCCATATTTTTTAGTAGCCTCAGCACTGTCAAAAGTTACTTGGTCTTTAGTTTTTTCTCTGTTTTCAAGACCTAGGTCATAGTATTCAGTTTTTAGGTCAACGTAAGGATTGATTAATATATCCTTAATCCATTGCCAAAGAATCCTAGTCATTTCGTCCCCGTCCATTTCGACAAGAGGAGTAGTCATTTTAATTTTATCTGCCATTGGGATAAACCTCCAAAATATATTTTTAGCGATATAAATCGCTTGATAACTATTTTAATTAAATAACTGCAAAGATAACTTTTATACTATCAGGAACTAATTCATTAATAGCATTTTCAAACAGATTGAAAACCATATCTTTTTGATTGCCAAAAGCTCCGCAACCCCAAGCACCCAAGACTATCACTTGTGGATTTTTATTCACCATTAAAGATAATATCTTTTCAATTCTGCGTTTCATAATGGATTTAATCTTACTATTAGAAACAAATAGTTTTGCAAAAGTTCTATTTACTGCTGGACAAGTTACAAATGAACATTTTTCAATATCATTTAAAAGGATATCATTACTATTTCTAATAATAGGTATATTATGAGAATAAATCATATAATCAGAATAGATAAATGGAATACTTTTAAATCTATTATAATTATAATATCTGTTACAACCTTTAATAGAATAGTACAACATAGATGCTCTACATAGACTTTCTTCTTGTGCATCACCACCAAAGATATATCCACCACCTGAAATATTAGCATTTGCAAAGTTTAAAGCTATAATATTTCCATCATACTGTTTCCTTAAACTTAGAATACAATCTATTGTAGAAGATTTAACAATATTATCAAATACATAATAGTGTGATTTTCTATCAACTTTTGTTATATTGACATTGGTAATAACTTCACCTTTAGGAATTAAAAAATTATCCTTTAATTTAGAATTTTCAATAGTAATTTTTAAATTATGTATAATCATAAAAAAATCCCCTTAGCCCACCCATACATTTTTAGCTGATATTCGGTAGTAAAAATAAGTAATAATAGTCTTATTTCCGCAGAAACATCTTGACGGTATACATATGTAAATATACAATATACGCAATAAATCGATATCACTTTTAAAAATATAATAATATCCACTCTAAAAACATATAACCATATATGATTATTTTTCTATTAAATCAGTAGTCCAGTTAGCACTTTGGATTTTTATATTTAGTTCTCTTAAATCCTTAGATAGTGTATCAAGACTTTTCTGTAATTCAGCGACATCTACAGTACTATGAATCTTTATTTCCTTGTTAGAATATCTATTGATTACTTCACTAGCAGAGTTCAAAAAGTTTCTTATTATTGTAGCTTTTTTATTAAGAGTATCTTTTTTAGCGATTAAATCGGCAATAGATAGACCATCTATAATAGTTACGCTGTTGGTGTAGTTTATAGATTGTATATAAAATTCCAATTTAGAAGTACAATCATCTAACTCAGCCAACAGTTCAATAGGATTTTCAGAAGGTGTTTCTCCCTCTTGAACCTTGGAATTATTTAAAAGTCTATTATCCAATTGTGATAACTTTCTTTGTAAATCTGCCCTAATAGATAACGCTTCAGCCAATTTCATATATATCACCTCTAGGTATATTTAAGTTGATTTAAAATAGACGGATTATGTTTCAAATCCGTCTATGGATATATAATATTAGTTCTTTTTCATATTTTCTCTAGTGTAATCTAGTAGACCACCTGCTAACATGATATCTTTAGTACGTCCAGAAAGTTCGCAAAGTACTGGGATTTCTTTACCAGTAGTCTTATTAAGAACGTTAAATTGAGTAACACCATCTTCAACTAACTTTCTAACGTTTTCTAAAGCTAGAACGTCACCTTGAGAGATGCTATCATAATCAGCCTCATTAACAAAGGTTAGTGGTAAGATACCCGCATTTATTAGATTTGCTCGGTGTATTCTTGCAAAAGATTTAACTAGTACAGCTTTAATTCCTAAATATAGTGGAGCTAATGCAGCGTGTTCTCTTGATGAACCTTGTCCATAGTTAGAACCTCCAACTATAATACTTTGACCTAACTCTTTTGCACGAGTTGGGAAAGTTTCATCGCAAACAGTAAAGCAGTGTTGAGAGATTGCTGGAATGTTTGAACGTAAAGGTAAAATCTTAGCACCTGCAGGCATAATGTGGTCAGTAGTGATATTATCTTCAACCTTTAAAGATACTGGTGCTTCAATAGTTTCAAGTAGTGGAGCAGTTTCAGGATATGGTTTAATGTTTGGTCCTCTTAAGATTTCAATATTATCCATAGTTTCTTCTGGTTCAGGAAGTTCAATCATGTTGTCATTTACGGTGAACTTTTCAGGAAGTACAAAGTTAGGCATATCGCCAAGTTCTGTAGGGTCAGAGAATACGCCGTTAATAGCAGAGTAAGCTGCAACTTCTGGAGATACTAAGTAGATTTGTCCGTCCTTAGTTCCAGAACGTCCTAAGAAGTTTCTGTTGAAAGTTCTTAAAGATATACCCTTAGAGTTTGGAGACTGTCCCATACCTATACATGGACCACAAGCACTTTCAAGGATTCTAGCACCTGCATCGATAATATCGGAAAGTAAGCCCATATCAGCCATCATCTTTAGAACTTGCTTTGAACCAGGAGCAATTGCTAATGATACATTTGGGTGTACTTTATTACCCTTTAATATATGAGCAACTTTCATCATATCTAATAATGATGAGTTTGTACATGAACCAATACAGACTTGGTCAATCTTCATGCCCTTTAGTTCTGCAACAGATTTAATATTATCTGGAGAGTGTGGACAAGCTGAAAGAGGTTTTAACTCACTTAGATTAATTTCTACAACTTCATCATATACTGCGTCATCATCAGCAGATAGTGGTTGCCATACTTCGCCACGTTGTTGAGCCTCTAGGAATTGCTTAGTAATTTCATCAGATGGGAATATAGACGTAGTAGCACCAAGTTCAGCACCCATATTAGTAATAGTAGCTCTTTCAGGAACGGATAGAGTTTTAACACCTTCGCCACAATATTCAATTACCTTACCAACGCCACCTTTAACGGTTAATCTTCTAAGAACTTCTAAGATAACATCTTTAGCAGAAGTCCAAGCGTTAAGTTTGCCAGTAAGCTCCACTTTTACAACCTTAGGACAAGTGATGTAGTATGCACCACCACCCATAGCAACAGCGACATCTAAGCCACCTGCACCGATAGCAATCATACCTATACCACCACCAGTAGGGGTATGGCTATCTGAACCTATTAGAGTCTTACCAGGTATGCCAAATCTTTCAAGATGTACTTGGTGACATATACCATTACCAGGACGTGAAAAATATATACCATGTTTTTTAGCAACACTACCAATAAATCTGTGGTCATCAGCATTTTCAAAGCCATTTTGTAGAGTATTGTGGTCAATATAAGCAACAGAGCGTTCTGTTTTTACTCTAGGAACGCCAATAGCCTCAAATTCAAGATAAGCCATAGTACCAGTAGCATCTTGAGTAAGAGTTTGGTCTATTCTAATACCAATTTCTTGACCTTTTATCATTTCACCATCTACAAGATGTGCCTTGAGAATTTTTTCTGTAAGAGTTAAACCCATTAAAAATCAAATCCTTTCGTAACCACGCCCGAAAAATTTCGGCATGAAAATTTAATATATCTATATTTTATCTTAAAAAAGAGAAGTTGTCAAGATGTTATACTATTTAATAATAGGTTATAAAAAAATAATTCCTAAAATTCCAAAAAACGCAGTGGAACTTTAGAAATTATATAACGTAAAAATCAAAACATAGGTACTAAAATATAGACTGTCGATTATCTTTTGATGCTATTCTATAATCATTACCTTGGAACTCCATCATATGGTATGAATATAATCTAGAGAAAATTCTTTCTTCGTATTTTAAATCCAAGCCATTTAAATTCAAATTAGTATTTATTATTGTAGGCAATGATTTAATATATCTAGTATTAATAATGTTATACAATACAGATTTATAGAACTTATTATCCATTTCAATGCCAAGGTCATCTATTATTAATAGGTCGGCATTTAGAACACCATCTAAGATACTAATTTCAAAGTTGTTGTTATTAGAAAATCTTTCTTTTTCCAAAGAACTGAATAAATCCAAAGCTGAGTTGTATATAACACTAAAACCAGCTTCCATAATCTTTTTGCCCATGGCTAAAGATATGTGAGTTTTGCCTACACCAGTACCACCAAAAATCAATAAATCTTCAGAATTTTTGACCTGAAAGTTTTCAGCGTATTTTTTACAAAAATCAAAAACTTTTTGCATATACTCATACTCATTGTAGGTGCTAACTACTTGATTATTATGCCCTTTTAAAAATACCATCTTAGAACGGCTATAATAATCAAGATTAAAACTTTCAAAGGTACAATTTTTAAAGAAAGAGTTTTTATTTATAGTATCGGCATTTATTTTATTTACCAGAGTATTTACACATTCGCAATAATCATTGTCAATATATCCAGTATCGGAGCATTTTGGACAATGATAGTGCATATTAAGAAAATCTTTTGGATACCTATGAGATATTAACAGTTCAGCTATTCTATTTTGAGCGTATTGATTAACACGTTTAATTTCTTCAATTCGTGATTTAACATCTCCATCTTTAGTTAAAGATGCTATAATAACTTCTCTACTAGTGTTAGCTATTTGACTATTTAAATGAGCTATCTCTGGAATTTCCTTTTCAACCTTTCGAATACGATTTTCATATTCAGAAATAGCTTCAGCGTGTCTTTTTTCTATTATATCAAAGGCTTGATTTAAAGCGTAGTTATTCAAAGTTTAAGAACCTCCTAATTATTTTTATTCATGCCATTCAATAGGATTAATTAAATCTTCTATATTATAACTAGAAATTGTAGTTTCTCCACGTTTATTACGATTATTATTACTATTATTTCCAGCTGACCACAAATCATACAGATTACTTGTGCGTTCAAGTTGTTTAATTCTATCTAAGGTATTAATTCCTTTAGAAATCCAATTAGATATCAACTTGTTAATGTAGAATATATTGGCCTTGCTTTGTCCTCCATTATTAGACATATCAAAGTTATGCAGAACGTCATATACATGCTGAACAATCTCTAATGGATAGTTATTTTCACTCCAAAAGGCGACCAACTCCTTTTGGTTGGGCAAAAGATATTTTAAGTTAAATATTTTAGCTACATTTCTAAAATAGTCCTCATTATGTAGATACTTATTAGCATCTTCAAGAGTGCTAACCCCCATAGATGCCCAACGAGATATAGTATTATCAAATACCATTATGTTCATATTGTTAAGTTTGCAATCGGAGAATAGTGCTAAAATCACATCTTTAGGCATACCTAGATAGTTATACGCAGATATTAAACTGCTCATCTCAAACGGAGTTAATTGCTTATTACCTGAAATGTTTTGAGCTATATTAATAATATCTTTAATATCTTTAGAATCTTCAGCTAGTTGCATTATAACACTAGGTTGTAATAGTTTAGGCTTATAATTTTTTATATCAGAAATTTTAGAAAAGTTATCTACTGCACATATTATACCATTATCCGACCAAAATTTCAATGCAGATTTAACAGTATCTATAGAAAGTCCCGAAATTAGTACCAGTTGTTCTATAGTAGGTACTACCGATGTATTTCTTAATACTATCAATAGTATTTTAATGTAGTCGCCATCAGCTGAACGGATATAGTCATCTACTATAACGTTGGGAACGGCAAAGTTACTATTGATATACTTAGTGTTTAAAAAATAGTTTATAGACATAGAAAAAACCTCCTAGAAAAATCAATTTGCACTATTGAGTAGTTCCTCAGCATTTTTTAAAGCCGTTGAAGTTAAGTTATCACCGTTCATAATTCTAGCGATTTCGTTCACTCTGCCAGAGTGGTCTAGCTTAGTAACACTTGTAGAGGTTCTATCATTATGTATAGACTTTTCAATCAATAGGTGATTATCTCCCATTATAGCAATCTGCGAAAGATGTGTAACACATATTACTTGTCTATTCTTAGATACTTCTTTTAACTTAAAGCCAATCTTTTGAGCAGTCTTTCCACTAACGCCCGTGTCTATCTCATCGAATATCAACGTTGGAATGTTATCCTTGTCAGCTAGAACAGTTTTCAAAGCCAACATAATTCTTGAAAGTTCTCCACCAGATGCAATCTTAGAGATAGGTTTAGGAGGTTCACCAACGTTAGCAGATATTAAAAATTCCATACTATCCATACCGTGTACAGTGAGTTTTCCCGTGCTATTGGATACCTTAAATATAACATTAGGCATATTTAAAAATTCGAGTTCTTTACATACCCTAGATACAAAGTTATTAGCAATTTTCAATCTATATTCTGATAGTTTTTTAGCCTTTTCAGTAACCTCTAGGAGTAACTTTTCTTTTTCAAGATTAAGTTTTTCAATCTCACTAGAGGAACTTTCTAAAGTAGATACTTCTTGTAAGGCATCTTGATATAGTTTAATTAAGCCATCTACATCAAGAGAGTACTTCTTTTTGACATGGTTCAAATCCAATCTTCTTTGAGCCAAATACTCCAACCTAGATGGGTTTAAGTCTATGGAGTTTGAGATAGTTAAAACTTCTTCCGATATATCTTGAACTTCTATATATGTATTAGATAATCTTTCACAAAGAGTTTGCAGTTTAGGTAAAGCATTGGAAAAACGTTCCAGACTGTTCTTAGCTTGTAGAATATTTTCCATAGCTGAGTTATCTAAATCGTTAAGGATTTTATATGCACCATCAAGAGAGTTTATAATCTTTTCAGCGTTTACGCACATAGAGTATTCTTCTTCAATAAGAGTATCCTCATTAGGTTGTAAGTTCAAAGCACCAAGTTCAGTAATTCTAGAGTTTAAAACTTCCAAGCGTTCCAACTTAGAAGTCTGTAACTTTTTAAGTTCACCAATCTGTCTAGCCAGTTGCTGAAGTTCTTTAAAGGCATTTTGATAGTCTTTCAAAAGTGAATAGTTATCACCAAAAGTATCTATAATCTCCAGATGTTTTTCAGGGTTCAAAAGTATTTGGTTATCATGCTGACCATGAATGTTTATTAAATACTGTCCTACCTCTTTAAGTACAGATATAGCTACTGCTCTTGAATTTATTCTAGCGACGCTACCACCATTAGAAAATATTTCTCTAGTAATAGTAATCATATTTTCATCATGCGATATACTTAGTTCATCAAGTTTTTGACATATAGAAGTATCTAAATTGATAAACAAAGCCGTTACTATAGCCTTATCTTCTCCAGTGCGAACGATATCTTTAGTAACACGTTGACCAAGTATGCTATTTATTCCATTTATCAAAATAGATTTACCTGCACCAGTTTCGCCAGTGAACACATTAAAGCTATCTGAAAACGGTATGTGTGCCGATTTAATAACTGCTAAATTTTCGATATATAGTTCATATAACAAAAAAATCGAACCCCCTAAAATAGCCACTAATTTTTAGTAGCAATAAACTTTTCTCCGAAGTTGTTTACAAACTCAAAAGCCTTTTGTTCGCTACGCATAAGAATGAATATAGTATCATCACCAGCGATAGTACCTACAACATCTGGAAAGTTCATACTATCAATGGAAGCACATACGGCTTGAGCCATTCCAACATGGCACTTTATAACTACAGTATTCAAAGCGTAGTCTATACTAGATATCAAACCTTTTAAGATTATGTACTCTTTTTTATTAGGAATAACATCTTTGTTTTTGTTAGGTAGACAGTATATATACTGTCCACTTTTTGAAAGATTTTTAATCAAGTGCATTTCTCTAATATCACGGGATATTGTAGCTTGTGTGACTTTGTATCCATATTCCAATAGAATATTTTGCAAATCATATTGAGTAGTTACTTCCCTACTAGATATTATTTCATATATTAACTTTTGTCGATTTTCTTTCAAAGGTCATTCCTCCTTATAGATTATAGTTTAATCTTGTTTAGTTTTTCGTTAAGCGAAACGTAAAAAGTATTGTTCATCATATCTATGATATTTACAATGTTAGGAGATTTTTCTATAGTGATGGTAGTACCTCTAGGTAGATTTATAGGAGTATTGCCATCGACAGAGAAAAAAATATCACCGTCGTCACAACTATGAGAGAACTTCAACACTTTATTAGGAGAAAATATCATTGGACGAGTTCCCAAAAAGTGTGGAGATACTAAAACCATTTCAATACATTGGGCATCTGGTTCGATGATAGGTCCTCCAGCCGATAGAGAATAAGCCGTCGAACCAGTTGGAGTACTAAATATTACGCCATCTGCCCTGTAGCTACCTATTGGGATATCTTGTAGATGTATAGAAAAATCAAAGATTTTTGAATACTGTCTTACTATAGATATATCATTTAAAGCCTCAAAAGTTGAACCGTCACTTAAAGATATCTTTAGTAACATTCTTGGAATTACATTATAATCTTTAAGAGGTAACTTTTTTAGGACATCAAGTTGAGAGAGTTCCACCGATGCCATAAAGCCCAATCTACCAGTATTTATACCCAAAAGTTGAGTATTACTACCTACAATATACTTTGCACATTGTAGAATAGTACCATCACCACCTATAGCTATAGCCACATCACAAGATTTTGCTATATCGGAGAAGTTTCCAAAGTTGATATAAGACTTATCCTTGTAAAATTCCGACCTTTCATAATCTGCGAACACCTTAATACCTTGTTGATGTAATATATCAGCTACTTGCAAGGCACACATATCGGCATTATTTTTTTGTGAATTATGAAATATTGCTACTTTAAGCATAATATATCACCTCTTTATAACATACATAAGATATTCAACATTACCTTTTGAACCAGTAATCACCGATTGACAAACTCCCACCACGATAAAACCCAAACTTTGTGCAAACGCTTGGATATCGTTTATTACACTTAACCTAACCTTTTCCGATTTTACTATTCCATGCTTATTAAGATTACTCTTTCCAGCCTCAAACTGAGGTTTAATTAAGGTTACTGCTCTGCCTTGAGATTTTAAAAGTTCATATACTTTTGGCAGAACTAACTTCAACGATATAAATGAAACGTCTACAGATATAAAATCCACAAGTTGATTATTAAAAGTAGAGATATCTACATCACGGATATTAGTCTTTTCAAGATTAATAACACGGCAATCGTTTAAAAGTGAACTATCTAGTTGGTCGTGACCCACATCTACAGCGAACACTTTAGATGCTCCATTTTGTAGCATACAATCGGTAAAGCCACCCGTAGATGCTCCAATATCTATACAGACGTTATCTTTTAGCAGAATGTCAAAGTTATCTATAGCCGTTTCTAACTTTAGACCACCTCTACCAACGTACTTAGGATTATCTCCTACTATTTGAATACTATCTGTAGGTTTTACATCATAAGATGGCTTAGTACAGACTTCACCATTTATTAACAGTCTACTATTAGATATCAAATTTTTAGCAGACTGTCTGCTTTTAGAATAGCCATTTTCAGTTAAAAACACGTCAACTCTCATTAGAAGTATCTGCCTTTCCGATATTAATATTATTTTTAATATACTCATACATAGTTTGACTAGTAAGAGAATATCTTTCTAAGCAACTTTGAACAGTTCCTGCGTACACAAAACCATCTATAGCACGGATAGTATATCTTCCATTAAAGCCACGCTTAGATAGTTCATTTAGAAAGTGTTCAGCCAAGCCACCACTTTGAATGCCCTCCTCAAAAAAGATTATATTACTATAGTTTAGAGCTAATTGTACTGCTCCATTTGGTATTGGATATATCTTAGTTAGCTTTAGAGTATCTACTGATATTTTATACTTATTATATAATAAAGTTTTTGCTTTGTAAAGAGAGTCGTAAACTCTGCCATAGGTTACTATTAACGTATTAGATGGCTTACTTAGAGTATCCAAAAAGTAGTCGGATATTTTTTTCTGTTTTGGATAGGTAGTCTTATCCACTCCCCTTGGATATCTAACACACGACAAGCCACTCTCATGATATACTGCTCTATCGAAAGACCAATTTAACTCATCTATACACGCAGGTGAATATATTGTACAGTTTGGAATTTCAGAAAGAAAAGCCACATCAAATATTCCTTGATGTGTTTCGCCATCATCTCCGACTATACCTGCTCTATCGATAGCCAACACTATGTGAGTATTAGCAATAGCAACATCATGAATTAATTGGTCATATGCCCGTTGTAAAAACGTTGAATATACTGCAAATATAGGTATCATGCCCATAGATGCCATTCCACTAGCAAAGGTTACGGCGTGTTGTTCGGCAATACCCACATCAAAAAATCTGTTGGGATACTTTTCAGCAAACTTAGAAAGTCCAGTATTTTCTTTCATAGCAGCCGTGATAGTACATATATTTTCGTCTAAGTCGCCTAACTTGATTACTTTCTTACCAAAAGCACTAGAATAGCTTTCATATTGATTACTTAAATTCTGTTTACCAATAGTAACATCAAAGTTAGATACTCCGTGGTACTCATTTGGATTTACTTCTGCAGGACGATATCCTTTACCCTTAGTGGTATGCACATGAACTACTACAGGTCTACGATACATCTTAGCAGTATTTAGAGCTTTTTCTATAGCTTCAATATTATGACCATCTACAATGCCAATGTAGATATATCCCAAAGCCTCAAAGATGTTATTATTGAACAACGCTCCTTTAACTGCTCCTTTGGAACGTGATATAACGTTACTTATATTTTTCCCTAAAGGAACTTTATCCAGAGTTTTTTTAACTGCCAACTTAGTATTGACGTATCCCTCACGTTGACGAACTTTACTGAAATAGTTTGCTATAGCCCCAGTATTTTCCGAAATAGACATATCATTTTGATTTAATATTATAATCAAGTTTAAATCAGAGTTTCCACCATTGTTCAATCCTTCGTAGGCAAGACCACCTGTAAAAGCACCATCGCCTATTACGGCGACTGCGTAGTTATCTTGATTTTTCAACTTCATAACTTGAGCCATTCCACACGCTAACGATATGGACGTACTACTATGACCACTTATAAAGGCATCATGTTCGGATTCGCTAGGTTTAGGAAATCCAGAAAGACCACCTTCTTTTCTAAGTGTGTTGAAGTCTTTATATCTACCAGTCAGTAGTTTATGCGTATAGGATTGATGTCCAACGTCCCAAACTATCTTATCTTTAGGAGAGTTAAATGCTCTATGAATAGCAACAGTCAACTCTACCGTTCCTAAATTAGATGCCAAATGTCCACCATTTTTAGATACAGTATCTATAAGGATAGTTCTAATATCTTGACATAGTCTATTGCATTGGTCATAGTTTAATTTTTTTATATCTTTAGGTAGATTTAATCTATTTAAATTCATTGAAATTTCCTCTAAAAATTAGTATTCTTATAACAGATTTCTATATTGGAACTGTCAAACCTATGACTATACCAACTATAGCACCTCCAAAAACTTCAAGAGGAGTATGCCCTAAATACTCTTGGAGTTTTTTGCCATTCATAATTAAAGGTTTGCCATTCTCATCTTTTTCTAATACGCTTTCTTTTAACTTATTAATTTCTCTAGCATGAAGTCCTGCTGCACGTCTAACACCCATAGCATCGTATATTACTATAGCACCCATTATGAACATCAAGGCGAATGCAGTAGAGCCTGTACCATCTTTACGGCCCACGGTCAACAGTGCGGATATAACCATGGAAGTATGTGAACTAGGCATACCACCTGCACCGACTAATCGTTGAGCATAAAAAGTTTTAAATTTAATAGTATGCAAACAAGTTTTTATCAACTGAGCTACTGCCCATGATATCAATGCTGCAACTATTACTCCGTTATACATCACAATATTTTAACTCCAATCTTATATAATAGACTAATAATTTCTAACCAATAGACTATTAGTCAAATCGACTAAAAAGTCGTTATTTTGAAAACTATCCAAAACGTTTAGAGCCTTATTAGTATAGTATTCAGCTTTACTCTTAGCACCATCTAGACCCAATAGAGTAACGAACGTATGCTTGTTTTGAAGGCTATCGCTACCGATAGGTTTTCCAAGCACTTCTTGAGAACCTGTCACATCTAAGATATCATCTATTATTTGAAAAGCCAGACCTAAATTTTCAGCATACTCAATAGCAAGATTAATCTTTTCTAGATTTAATTCAGCACATAGACAACCCATCTGACAAGCACAACTTATTAAAGCCCCCGTCTTTTCAAGGCAAGTTCTAGTAAGGATATCTTCGGTGATGGTTTCACGAGTTTCATTTTGAATATCCAATACTTGACCACCAATCATGCCCTCAAAACCCGTGGATTTGCTTAATATAGATACTATTTTAACTCTAGTCAATGGAGAGATGTTTTCATCATTGGCGATAATTTCAAAAGGTTTAATCATAAGATTATCACCAGCCAATACGGCTAACCATTCGTTAAACTGCTTATGACATGATGGCTTTCCACGTCTAAAGTCATCATTATCCATGCAAGGAAGGTCATCATGAATTAATGAACTAGTATGTAACATTTCTATAGCACAAGCACTAGCTAAAGATTTCTCAACGTTACCTCCTAGAAGTTTACAGAACTCCATTACCAATACTGGACGTAATCTTTTACCTCCAGCCGATAGAGAATACTCCATAGCAGATACTACATCTTTTTCCAAACCTAGAGGAACACTTCCGACCAAATACTTATGTAGATTATCTTCTACTAAGGAAACATATTTTTTAAGTTGTTCAATGTGAATATCTTTCATAGATAAAAATTCCTTTCTTAAAATTAATGTGTTTCAAGATATCTTTTCATAGCATAAAAAGATATTCCAACGGCGTTATCACAAGAAAGTTGAGGTTCTGCGAAGTAACACTTAAACTCTTTAGATAGTTTTTCTCTAATTATACTATTGGACATAACTCCACCAACACATAATATAGGCATATCACCGAACTTTTTTAAAGAGTATCTAATCATGTGTTTAATAGATATGTATATATATTCCAAGCAATATCTAGCGATATCGCAAGGTTGTTCACCTTTAGATATCATGCTATTGCATATGTTTTCAACTCCAGATAGGCAACAGTTACCATCTTTAATAGCTGGATTTATCTTAAAAGTTTTAGTACTCTGTATAGCCAACTTTTCCAATTCTTTTCCACATGGGAAGTTCAAGCCTAAAGCCACACCCACTCTATCTACTACTTGACCGCCCTTTAAATCCAGTGAACCCGATACTTTATGGATATCCAATATACTACCGTTTAAACTAGGCGAACACATTAAGCAATCGGTAGTACCTCCGCTAATGTGAAACGCTATGAACTTTGAACTTAATAGTTCAAACTGCTTACTAGATACTATACCTGCTAAAACGTGTCCCACTTGATGAGAAGTCCTATACAATGGAACTCTTAACGTAGCACTTACAGAACGAGCAATAGCCTCACCTACTAAAAAGCATGGCATATAAGAACCTTTTTCCGTAGTAGGTGTAACAGATACTCCTACACCTAGTATAGTGCCATCTATATTAGATAATAAATCTTCTAATAAGTCTGGTATCTGTTTAGTATGATGGAATACTGCATCACTTTGACGAAGTCCACGTTCACCGTCTTTTACTGGGAGTAACTTCTTTCTTTGAACTATAGTTCCATCTGATGTAATTAACGCTACAGATGTAGTATAGTTACTAGTATCAATTCCAAGATAGTATTTCATAAACTTATGCTTTGTTATCCTCTAAATTTCTAGTAAAAGCTCCCAATAGACCATTTATGAACTTAACATCTTTAGGTGAGCAATATACTTCAGCCAACTTAACGGCTTCAAAGACTGCTGTATTAGTAGGAACTTTATCATCAAATAGAACTTCATATATAGCCAATCTAAGTATTATAAGGTTAGCAGTTGCAATTCTATTTAAAGAACGTGTAGTACTATACTTAGATATTATATCGTCTAACTCTTGTTGATGTTCAAGAACTCCTTTAACTAACTGTACCACTTTATTAGTGATATTAACTTCAGTGATATGTTCATCTTTAGCAATAGCTAAAAGTTCATCTATGCTATCATCACGAAAAGATTTTTCAAACAATATCTTAAACACGCTATCACGAACATTATACTTTTTATTTTCTTCCATATTTTAAAAGAACCTCCAAAACTTTGATTAATCACATATACAGAATGTGCATTTTAATATTATTATATCACAAAATTATAATATTAGCAACAAAAAAATTTAATTAAAAAAAATAGGCATCAAGAACTATTTTAGTGTTCTTGATACCTAAATGTTAATCTTGTTCCTTAGAAGATGTGCCATTTAAAGAATTTTCACATCTAAGAATTATATCATCATAGTGTTGTATTTTAATATTTAGTCTATCTATGGTATGTTGAATATTATCACGTTTAACTTCCAAGTTTTTAAGTTGTTCCACTAAAAGACTTTTTCTAGCCTCAATAGTACTATCGCCCATTTGGAACAGTTGAACGTATTCAATAAGAGCCTCGATAGGCATACCTGCACTACGCATACATTTTATGAAGTTAATCCAATTGCAACTATCCTCATTATAGTCACGCAGACCGCTTTTATTTCTAGGAACTGGTGGAATTAATCCAATACGTTCGTAATATCTAAGAGTATCTGTAGATATTTCAAACTTCTTACTAGCCTTTCCGATAGTCATAGATATATCACCTCAACTAAGATAGTTTACTGTAATACTCATCGGAAACTGGTTCGCACCACTCATTAGAACGATTTTCTCCAGAACATTCTACAGCTATATGACTAAACCAACTATCAGCTTTAGCACCATGCCAGTGTTTTACTTCTGCTGGAATGTTTATAACCATGCCTTCAGTTAGACTAATTGGCTCTTTTCCCTCCTCTTGATACCAACCTTCTCCAGCTGTACATATCAAGATTTGACCTCCTCCACTAGTGGCATGATGTATATGCCAGTTATTTCTACAAGATGGAGAAAATGTCACGTTTGTTAAAAATACCGATGCTTTAGTTGGGTCTACTAATGGATTTAGATAAGAATCCCCAATAAAGTATTTAGCAAAGTTAGTATTTGGTTGACCTATTCCAAAAGTATTTATTTTTTCAAAATCCTGTTTGTTAAGATATTTCATAAAAAAACACTCCTTTACATTTTATAAAGATTTACCCATATTATACGCTTGATTGTATGCTAGAGTATTATTGATTTCTCCAATATTCCAAGCACCCACACCGTATATTATACCTTTTTCCATAGCATTGTCAAGACAATCTATGGTGAAACCTCTAATACTGTCTACGGTTTTGCTCAACATAGATTTATCAGTATCTGCTGATGTTAGTATATAGTAAAACTCTTTATTAGATATCTCTGTATAACGTGGAACAGTTCTATCTATAAAAGTTTTTAGTTGACCATCCATAGTATAGAAGTATACTGGAGTGGCTAATACTATAACGTCGGCATTAACCATTTTATCCAATAGTAGAGCCATGTCATCATGTTGTACACACTTGTGAGTTCTATTACAGACTCCACAACCTGTACAGAAGTTAATAGTACTATCCTTTAAAAAGATTTTTTCAACTTCATGACCACTTTCGACAGCACCTTTTAAAAATTGATTACATAGTGTATCGGAGTTACCATTCCTTCTTGGACTTGCCGATACGGAGTAACTATATCACTTTATGATATCTTAATTGGGTTACCATTCCTTCTTGGACTTGCCGATACTATTAAAACTTTCTTTTTCATACTCATATATAACATACCTCCAAACTTTATGTAAGATGTTTAACATCTTTACTAAATAAAGTGTATCATATGGAGTGAACTCCATGTCAAGTACTTTTTTAAAATTTTTTTAAAAAATCTAAGAACTATTTTTTCATATCGACAATGCACATAATTTCTAAATTTTTTTGTGTTTTTGTATGTTTCACAATGAAACAAGACACAATTTTTACCAATTAAAAATCGATAAAAAAGTAGCGAACTAAGAACTTTTATGTTAAAATAAAAACATACAATAAACATAAAAAAAGGACTTAATTCACTATGGATAGTATAACACAAAAAAGAATGTTTCGTCAAATTGAGGCTTTTGAAGAACATAATACCTACACATCTACGGTGTTTTTAGAACATA
>ERZ825670.2032-NODE-2032-length-20318-cov-6.231752_pt1 | contig 20318 bp, 25 predicted proteins | sample MGYA00519929_ERZ825670 | MGnify/ENA primary metagenome ERZ825670 (study PRJEB31778, sample SAMEA3449207) | human gut metagenome | biome: human gut; feature: human-associated habitat; material: faeces | place: United Kingdom | collected 2010/2012 ...
CCGGTTATGGCTTGCCGGATAAACTCGGCTTGGCTCATGTTGTAAGCAGAAAGCCTTTCCGCAAACTCGGCGTATTCTTCCTCGGTCATGCGTGTCTTGACTACCCGGCTGCGGTGCGGCGTGTTGTATCGTTTTCGCATGGTAAAACCTCCTTTCTGTGCGTGGTGTCCTCTCACTAATAGGAGAAAAACGGGGTGTGAAGCGGAACTGTTTTTGAAAAATCCGAAAAAATATTTTGAGGGATTTTTAAGCGGCGCAAGCCGCATAAGCAGGGTTTGGGGAAGGCACTCCCCAACAAGATTCCCGCAGGGGCAAAATGAGCGAAAAGCGAATTTTGGTACTGCGGTAGAATCTTGCTCTAAAAAAGTGATGCTTTCGGCTGCGTCTGCCAATACTACAATTCCGGCGGGGCGTTTTGGCTTCTCCGGCTTCCAATAACAAAGCGATTAAAGCGGCGGTTTCTGCCCGCTTTTCACTAACAAGACAAATCAAAATGGCTTTTCTGCCCGCTATTTCCCTCCACGGAGAAGAAAAATTTTTGCCAACTCTATGGACGGCATTTTGTGAAATATCTTCCCTCACTACCTTCAACACGGGGCAAGGCAAAATGGACGGAGATTTTCAGATGTTTTTTGATTTCCTTTCCCTTTTCGCTGGGTAATACAGGGTTTTTCCGAAAACGCCGAATGAAACAGGAATTTTTCTCTGGTTTGCTTCGCATAGGTAATGCAGAAAAGGCGATTCCGGCAACCGCAAGGCGCAAAAAAAGCAGGAAACCTTTAGCTGATTTCCTGCTCGGTGTGCCGCTGCATGGCGGCGGTTATTCAGTTGTGGGGTTATCGGTCAAGCCGGAATTTAGATAGGCTTTCTATCAGTTTCGTCTTGATGTAGTCCTCCATATCCACGTTGTAATGCCCGTAAATGTGGGAGTAATAGCGGATATATCCGGCATAATGGGCAAGGACGGCGTTGACCGCTTCCGGCTCTCCGTTGGTAGCCTGTATGATTGTTTCATAGGGGAGAAGTCTGCTCATGGGCTAACACCTCCATTTCCTCCCGCAGTCGGCACAAGTCAAGGTAAATGTGCCGTCCGGCTGTGCTGCGTGTCCGTCCGTACCGCTTGCCGATTTCCGCATGGGTTAGATGTTCAAAGAAGTACAGGAAGATGATTTCCTGCTCTGTTTCCGGCAGAGAGGACAGGGCGGCGGCAAGATCTGTATTGCTCAACATGACAGTCTGACCGCAGACTGTGAACGGGTATTCCTCGCTTGACGGCGGCTGTGCAAAGTATTCATCGGTGGCAGCAAACGGCATGAACTTTTCTTCGGACAAATATTCAAGGGAGATTTCCCGCTTCCACTTTGAATACAGCTTGCGAGCTGCGTCAATGGACGCATGGCGAATAACAATCCTGCAAAAAGCATTATGTGTGTATTGGGTATGCTCTTGGTATTCTTCAAATTCGGTCATGGAAAATCCCCCTTTCTGAATAATGTGAGGGGCGGCAGCATTCCTTGCTGTCGCCCCTTGATTGCCTACCAGCAAAGGCGGGCGGGGCTGTCAACGGCGGCGCAGTATGCGCCGTTCATCTTGACCGTTGACTGGCTCGGCTGGCTTTGCTACTTGATAGTTACTTGTTTTTAAATGGTGCGATTAATAAGACTATCGCAGCTACAAGATAAACAGCGTACAGAGAATAAGTTACGGTGTTACTCCATGGGAAACTCATTTCGGGATGTCCAAGTGCTACGGCAACAAAGACAACAGCGACTGCCAACATGATTCCTCCGACGATTCTTGATACTTTCTTGCTCATAGTTCAATCTCCTTTCAAATCTGTGGTATGTTCCAATTTGCGTTTGGAATGCCAAGTGTAGATAAGCCATGCAAGCGATAATGCCGTTGCAATTACATACAGTCCAGTCCAGTCCATAAAGAACCTGAGTCCATAAAAGGGAATTGAGGAAAAAACACTGAGTATTCCAGTGATAAATCCCCCGATATGCAGCGCCCGTGCAATCAGTCCGGCAGCGGCAGAAACAAAGGTAATACAGCTAATCGCAAATGAAACCTTGATAAGTGGTACATATCCCCTTGACCGAACGGAGAAAACACTCCAGAAGATTACATAGAGGATGGTAACAATCAGGTTTGATATGTCTGCTCTTCCACCCATCCAAGCGCCGCCTGCGTTAATCACGAAACAACTTATGACAGCAGCCAAAGCAAGGATGATAGCAAGAACGCTTTTCTTTGCATGACGAAATATTTTCCGGCTGTCAAACTCCGGAGTTTGCAATGCAGAACAAATATCTGAACTCATTTCCTCATATAGCTTTTTGCAGCTTTCGCAAGACTGCAAGTGACCTTCAATGTCCTCAGTAGTCTGTTTGCTGCAAGCATGGTCTATATAGAGAGGCAACAAGTCCTGAACGATGTAGCACTCAATCTTTTTCATTTTTCTCCCTCCTCTAACTTGGCAGTAATCATAGCTTTGGCTCGATAGTAAGTAACTCGCGCCCAGCTATCGCTTTTTCCGAAAAGCTGGCTGATGCGTTTCAGTGGTATATCTCCCAATGCATGAAGTGTGAAAACTTCTTTATATGGTTCTTCAAGTTCATGCAGATGTTGCAGGATTCTGTCGGCAATGTCTTTGTCTGCTAACTCAGCCGCAATATCTCTGCCGCTATCGTAAAGGTCTATGCTTTCATCAATGGGGACTATTCGTTTGTTCTTTTTCATCCATTCAAGATACAAATTCTTTGCAATCTGGCAGAGCCAAACGGAGATTTTGCTATCGCCACGGAAAGAGCTGATATTCATAATTGCTCGAAACATTGTTTCCTGCGTCAATTCCTCTGATAATGTTTCATCTCGTGATAATGAAAGCAGAAAGCAATATACGGTCTTTCCGTATTCTTGATATATAGCGTCAAAATCACTCACCATCTCACCCCCCTTTATAAATAAGATTGCGGAAACAAGCAATCGTTACAAACTTTTTTAGTATTTTAAGTATAGCATAAAGTCGTGAACTCTTCTAATACTGTGTCCCTTTGTTCGGAATAGCAAGGGCGGCTGCCTGTCATATTGTGGTGTTACTTTATCGCACATGAGCATTAGCGCCGGGGTTGTCCGAGCCATAGCCCTCCAGCAGATTGACCACGCCCCACACGCCAAGGCCAGCGCCGAGGGCAATCACAAGGGTCTGCAAAGTGGTGATGGCAGAAGCGAAAAACTGCATATAGCCTCCTATTCTCCGGGATATACCCGGCCATGAAAAAAGCCGCCCTTGTGGGCGGCAGCCTGCTACTTCGGGACAAAATGTCCCAAAGCTCTATACAAAAGCGTCCGGGTCGTCGAGGTCGTCATAGTTGAGGATGTCCTCGTCCTCGTCTGTGAGCGCCTCGTCCGGCACGGACACTTCGTACACCTCACATTCCTCGTTCATGCCCGGCCGCCTGCGGCGGTCAATGAGCCTGTCGAGGTCAAAGGCGTTTTTCACTTTATCGGCCTCCGCCGTAAAGCGATAATTGGGGTGCTGTTTCAAATCGTATTTCTTGGAATAGAACGGCGGCAGTTCCCGTAGCTGCAAAATGCACCGATCTCCGGGCATGGTGGCAAGTTCACTTGGGGTCATCAGCTCCCGCCCGAGCCGCTGGGTGTTCTGGCTGTAACTTTCAGACTGCCCGCGGGAGCGCCCCTCGGTCTGCATGGAGATGGTGGCCTTACCCAGCCAGTTCTCCGAAATTTCCTTAATGGTGCTGGCCTCACGGCCACCGAGGAACAGAACACTATCCATATTGCCGAGAATGGTTTCTGCGTTCTTATCGTAGATGGCCTTGCATTGGGCAAGTTGCTGATGCAGCAGACACAGACTGATCTCGCGGGAACGGATGACCGCCACCAGCTTTTCCAAGTTCGGCACCTGCCCGGTGTTGGCCGCCTCGTCCCACAGCACCCGCACATGATGGGGCAGCCGTCCACCGTGAACATTGTCCGCCCGTTCGCACAGGAGATTGAACATCTGCGAAAAGGCGAGGGCAACCAAAAAATTATAGGTGCTGTCCGTGTCGCTGATGCAGAAAAATGTCGCCGTCCGGCGATCTCCCACAGCTCCGCATACACACGGAGGGCGGGGGAAAAAGTAACATCCATGGTCATTTCCTCCTGCAATGTGATTTGCGGTCAGTGTAGCACCTTTTTTAATAAGACCTAAATATTTATATTATTTTTGTGCCAAATTTGATTTTTTAAAATTAAATAAAAAAGAAACCGCCACCACTATTAAATAGCAATAGTGGTGGCGAAACAAGTACATTTTAATCTTCTCTTTTAATTCCCAAGTAGTTCTTGAGTAAGAAAATGAAAGTGTACAAGTCGTAATGAGAGCCGATTTCAATAGTGAACTGGGAGTGACTCTGCTCATAGCTGCCATAAACCTTGTCTCTCGGAAATCCCTCGCAGTAAAGATATGAAATCTCTTCTGTGGGATTAAAAAGTCCCATGTAATCGAAATCCAGAGGTTTATCAGATTTTACTGAAATCTTCCAGTCGTAGAAATTGTACCGAAGTACCATTTCTATGCCGTACTTTTCGAGGTTGATCTGAAACACAGGTAATTTTACCGATTTTGAATAGTGGGTAGAAATCACTAGTGGCGGATTGTCGCGCCATTCTTCGTAGGTTGATCTCAACAGCTGGCAAAGTATGTCACGAACAAAGCATACCTGATCGCCGAGACCTTTTGCATAAATCAAATTTTCATCAGGTTCGTTTACCCGTATCCATGCAGTTACATCCACAGGTAAATGCTTGTCGTAGTAGTCTCTTGCATATGCAATGACAGAAGGGTCAGTGCGTTTACCGCAACTCTCGTAATCATCGGAGTTAAAACCTTCGATATACTTTTGCATATCCTCCAGTTCTGCATAATGTACTCGTTTTTTCATGATAGTTCCTCCTTTTTATTGTTCGGAGGACTGTGCCTCCGAAATTTACTGATTTCAAAGGCAACAAAAAAGCATGTTACAACTAAATTATAACATGTTTTACATAAAATTGCAAATTGTATAATTTTTTAATTCATTTGGTATTGTATTTTATGAAAAATATGATATACTTTAATAAATTGATTGATATTTGTATAAATCGTTAAGAGAAAAAAGTTGTAGATAACTACGACGTTCGCTCCATAATAAAAACGAGAAAATGTTGAAACATCAATATTTTCTCGTTTTTTATATATTTTTATGTGCAAAGCAACTATAAAAAGAGCCCTAACAAGCTCTTTTTATACTCTCTTTGGATTAAATTTCACATTCTGTTTATAATATTCTGCAATCAATTCATCAAGTTCAAGACTTAATTGATAAATGATACTATAATCTTTTCCTGTAACAATGCTCTCATTTAACTTGTTTCTTAATTTACAAATTTCATCATTTAACATATGGCCTCTCTCCTTTTTTACAATATTTGTTCACTACATCTATAAATTAACATATTTTTACAGCTCAGTCAATAAAATATTTCATTTTTTTCAATTTTCGTATGACGTTTTTCCTTTAATTTAACCATTTTTCGGCAAATTGCTACATTTTATGAAATTATTCTATCTTTTTATTCATAATTTATATTACTTTTGTGTTACATTAATTCAAATAAATTACAATCATGCCCTTTTTATTACAGAAATAATCATCTTGTTATCATCAAACACTTCTTTTAATATTTGTTCGACATATTGTTCATTAATTGTAGATATTTCTTCTAAATAATCAAAACTATTTATTTCTTTAAAATAGTCTGCCAAAAACATTCTGGCAATATCTGATGTATCATTATATTCTTTTACATATTCTCCATATATTCTTTTCTTTATTCTGTTAAACTCTGAATTATCTATTGGTTGTTCTTTCATTTTTGCTATTGTCTCTTTAAATTTTTCATATACTTTTTCAGGCTCTGGAGATTTTCCTGTTATAAGAACATGTGCATATCCTCTAGCAAATTCATAATCAAGACTTGGAACAGTATATATTATTCCTTCATCATATAATTCTTTATATAATTTTGAGCTTTTACCAATTATCATATTTAACAATATTTCTATTGTGATATGTTTACGAACTCTTTCTTTTGTTTCTGCTAGCTTATCTTTTATACCTATTGTAAATAATGGTTGGCTTACATCCATATTTTGTTCTATTTTTTGTTTTACAATTTCTTCTTTTTCTTCTGGATATATCCTTTTAATTTCTCCATTTGCTTTTTTATCAATTAATCTCTTTTTTATTTCTTCTAATAATGTTTCTGGTTCAAAATCTCCACAAATTACCATTGCCATATTTGATGGATTATAAAATGTGTTATAACATTTATATAAAATGTCTTTATCTATATGACTTATTGTTTCTATTGTTCCTGTTATGTCCAGTTTTACAGGATGTTCATAATACATTGCTTCTAATGCATTCAAATACACTTTCCATTCTGGATAATCATCATACATCATTATTTCCTGACCGATTATTCCCTTTTCTTTTTCTACATTTTCATCTGTAAAATAAGGATGTTGCACATAATCCATTAATTCATCTAATGCTGGGTAAAAGTTCTCTGTACATTCAAACAAATATGCTGTATGGTCATTTGTTGTATATGCATTTGCATCTACTCCTAATGCTGTAAGTGCATCTAAACTATTTACTCCGTTTTCTTGTTCAAACATTTTATGCTCCAAAAAATGAGCCACGCCTTTTGGTACTTCTGTCTCTTTAGTTTCTCCTGGCACTACAAATTTACTGTCATTTGAACCATAATTTGTTCCCCATATAACATATTTTTTCTGAACACCCTTTTTAGGTATAATCATTACTGTTAACCCATTTTCAAGTTTTTCTACATATATTTTCTCTTGCACTTTTGAATTTTCTATAATTTTCATTTTAAATTTTAATTCCTCCTTACTTTTGTTTATATTTTCTAAAAATTATTTAATTAAGCAAAATCTTTTAAGAAATATATTGTATTTACACTTACTGAGTTCGCAATTTTTACTATATCTTGTTTTGTTACCTTTTGAATTTTCTCTATATATTCTTCTAATGAGGTTTTTGCATCTGTTAATTCTTGTCCAAAGTAATATGTTATCTCAGTATCTTGTTCATCATTTATTCCTTTTATTCCAGATATTATACCCTTTTTAGCATTTTCTATATCTTTGTCAGAAAACATACCATTTTTCATGTCTTCTAGTTGTTTACGTATTATATTTATTGCCTTTTCATAATTTTTTATTTCAATTCCACATTTTATAAATATATTGCTTTTATATCTCACATAGCTTGAACTAGCCGAATATGCCAAACTTGCTTTTTCTCGTACTTCTTGAAACATTTTTGAATTTGCTGTTCCTCCTAAAATTGCATTATATACCATTACATCATATTGTTGTTTTTCATTATCCAAATGTAAATCTAATCCTATTGTTATTTTTCCTTGTGTTACATCCATCTCTTCTTTGATTTCTTTTTCTTGTACTGTTTCTTTTGGCTCTATTTTATTTATTTTATAATTTGGTTTTCTTTCTTGTAATTTTTGAATATTTATATTTTGTTCCACTATTTGTGTTACTCCATTTATATCTCCTGATACAAATATATCTATTTTACATTCTGAAATCATTTTTTTATAATACTCATATAACTTAATTGCTGTAATTGTATTTAAATCTTCAACATAACCATATTTATATAGCCCATATGGTTGTCCCTTATACATTTCTTCTACACATCTATCAAATGCATACCTTGCTTTATTATCAGTCTTTCCTTCTATTATTCTTTTAGCATTTTCTTTCTCCTGTTTTACATATTCTTCTTTAAATGCTCCATTTTCTACTAGGGGATCAAATACAATCTCAAGTATCTTTTCTATTGAAGTTTTCAACACATTTTCATCTTTTTGTGGAGTAAACTTGTCATTTATTGATTCAATATAAAATTTTAATATGTGATTATCTCCTGTTTTATCTAGTCCACAGTCAAAGCTTGCCCCATACATTTCTTCCATTTCCTGACTTATTTGTGCTAATGTTGGCATATTTTTGCTTCCTCTTCTTAATACTGCTGATAATAATAAGTTTTCAGTAACATGTTCTCTTGTTATTGGCATACTTAGAAATACTGCTATTAAATTAGTTTTGAATTTATTTGTCTGTATCTCATGTATTTTTATTCCTTCTTTTATTTCTTTTTCTTTATATTGCATAATATCCTTCCTTTCCTTTGTTTTAAACTATTTTCCATTTTTCGCTATTATATAGTATAATATATTTTGAATTAATTATTCAAGCTTTTTTCAAAAAACATTTATAATTGAATAAAAAAAATCCCATGATAAATCATGGAATTTTTTTATTAAAATTTTCTTTTTCTAGCTGCCTCTGACTTTTTCTTTCTTTTTACACTTGGCTTTTCATAATGTTCTCTTTTGCGAACTTCTTGAAGAACCCCATTTCTTGCACATTGTCTCTTAAATCTTTTTAGTGCATCTTCTATATTTCCATTATTAACTTTAATTTCTGACATTAATATTCCCCTCCTTCCGGCGTTTAGAACACTGTATGCGGGATTTCGTTTTTCTCTCATCCTATATACGCTAATTATTATACATTATTTGGATATAAGTTGTCAAGTCTTTACAAGAAATTATTTAAATATTAAATGGTATTACTTTATGTACTTTTAAAGATTTTGGTACATCTATAATTCTTTGGTTTGATGAACCTCTAAATTTCAAATTCAAGTCCTTCTTATCTTCCTCAAATTTTCCATCAACTAATACATCTATGTATGACATAAATTTCTTAGTTTCTGGCCAATTTTCAAACATGTGTCCAACAACATCTTTATCAAAAGAATAACCTGTATAACACCAAATATCCTTATCCGGAAATTTTTCTTTTACTCTTTTTAATAACGGTAATAATCCTTGTTGATTTTTATATTCTAGTGGCTCTCCTCCTAGAAGTGAAAGTCCTGCCACATATGGGTGGTCTAATTCACTTATAATTCTATCTATATCTTCTTCTGTAAATTCTTTTCCATAATTAAAGTCCCATGCTTGTGCATTAAAACATCCTTTGCAATGATGATTACATCCACTTACAAACAATGAAACTCTAACTCCTTCTCCATTTGCTACATCTGCTACTTTTATATCTGCGTAGTTCATTTTATTATCCCCCTGTTTCTAATTGTTGTTTATTTTTTTGACGTTTAATCAAAATAGATATCATATCAACTGTACTTGATCCCTGTCTTTCTCTTCCGAGTGCTGTGTAAAATGCTCTTTGATAATTTTCACTAACACCACTAATATATTTATATATATCATCAAAAGTTGTTACTTTATCTTGCATTACTACACTATTATAAGAAGCTTTAAAGTTTCTCATTTGATAATAATAATATGTTTGAGTTTGACTTGTATCTGTTACATATCTTCTCTTAAAATCTAAGTTTAATCTTCCAGCAGAAGATATATTCCCATACTCTCTATCATCATCATACAACATTACATTTACACCATTTTCTAAGACTTTATCTCCTATTCTATGATATTCTTGATCATTTCCTAGCATAAATATGTTACCTTCTAACACAACTTCTTCAGATTCTGAATTAGTTACAAGTGTATAACCATTATATGTTTTTTCTCCTATTGGTAGTCCTTGTAAAAAGCTGATTAATGAAATATTGTGAATTATTTGATCCCATTCATCTTCTTTTAATTCTGGCATTTGAAATACATTTTTTACACCTGAATATGCATTATAGTTTGATATTGCTATTGCAAGATTATTCTCTATTTTATATCTTATAACAGCTAATCTATGTTGGTTAAATGTAGAAGTTTCATTTTCTATATTATTTTCTATATTATCTACTATATTATGGGGTAAACTTTGTTTACCTAAATCGTTAACTAAGTTTACCTTATTATCAACTGAGTTTACCTTAGGTAAACTTTGTTTACCACTATTAAACTTAGTTACAGAGTAATCACAAAATCTTCTACCATTAGCATTAACATCTGATTTTTGTATATATCCCTTATCTTGTAATGATTTAAGAGCTTTAAGAACTCCTTGTTTAGTTGAGTTAGTCCATTCCATTAAATATTGTAAGCTACCTTTAAAAGCAGAAGTTCCATCTTGTGAAAACCCCCATATTATAGCATATAGCATTAATTCATTGCCTTTTAAATGCAAGTCTTTAACCATAAAAGATTGAATATTTATAAAACTACCATCTTGTATTATGGATTTATTTTCATTCATACCAAAGTCACCTCTTTTATTATCTTCTATAATAAGTTTACTTTGCTTAAAAATATGCACTAAAGTATGCATATCAAAAAAATTTTTTTAGGTATGGTTGAGTAACTTCTTATCTACTAACTTTTTGATATCCTCTAGGTTAGTAGCCATGATATATAATCTAACATTCTTGTTGGTATAACGAATATCCAAAAATCCCTTATGTTACTATCGAACCTTTGTAGTATTGAAAGTAGTTCAACCTCTATGTAGTGACGCTTTTCTCTCTAAAGGTCTTTTTGATACTTTTCTATAAGTCTTTGAACTGACCTATAACTACCTAAACCAAATAGTTACTGGTGAAGTTAAAACTTTAGAAGATATTTCTTTGTATTATAGAATAAGTGTAGAAGAAGTAGGAGGCATAAGTTAATAAATAAAAAAAAATGGCCATGTCACAACAAACAGTTGATAAATAGTAGTTTTAATAAGGGAGTGAAAAACTCCCCTACAAACTGTAAGCTATTCAACTCGAATATTTACAGGGTACAGGGTGAGATTGCCTTCACCCTTCACTTTATACCATCTATCCTTTTCGAGGTTGATTTTTTCTGTCACACCATGGGTAATGTACCCGATTATGTATTGTTCTCCTGTTTCAACATCAGTAAAGACTACATCGGTATCGCTATCGCCACTTACTTTTACAGTTCCCCAAAGTGGCTGTATTTGTTCAGCCTTTATTGTACCTTCGTCATTCGAAAGAGTGATTGTATGTTTTTTCTGGATACTGAAATAAATCAAAAACATGATTAGAAAAGCTGCTATCGCACACAATCCAAAACGCTTTATTTTCATCAAAGCACCTCCTGTAAATTTGTATATTTCTTAGGCGGCCAGTGGAACTGCTGGTCTATTTGATAATTCTCTGCACTTAGCAGTTTTTAATGTCACAAGAACAAATGACAAAAAGATGTTCCTTTTCTCCATGTCACTCTCTTTTGCATAGTTTACAAGGTTGTTCCAAGCAAGGTAATTGTTAAGATACTTTGTGGAAACACCATTAAAGCCACGCATAAACTTCTTTAACTGGCTATGATAACTGTTGATATTCTGAATATTGTAAATGCCCTTCTTGGATTTGCCAGTCTTTAATTGAACAAGTTCAATTCCGTTGACATTTGTAAATCTAACATAGGAGTTTATCTTGTCAGTAACAAGAGTGGAATTTATCTTGTCAGTAACAAGAGTGGAATCAGCCTTAATTCTACCATCATAAAGATGATGCAAATCTTTTTGCAAATCGTTCCTTCGCCACGAAATCTTCAATATTCAAGGACTTTACAAATACAGGACTTAAAAGCATTGTTTTAAGACTTTCCTGCTCTGCAATAGTCAGTTTACCAATGATATCTAAAGCGTCTTTGATAGTAGGCATAGCCAGTTACCTCCTTCGATGGTACTATTCTTACTATCATTATACGCTATTTTCTGCCAAAAATCAACTGCTTGTTGTGACATAGCCTTTTATTTTAACATAAAAGTTCTTAGTTCGCTACTTTTTTATTGATTTTTAATTGGTAAATATTGTGTCTCACATCATTGTGGAACATACAAAGTAAATGCTGTTACCGTGCAAAAAACACTTGAAAAAGTTTTAAAAAAAATGTATAATTATATTTGATATATTTATTATCGAAAAATTTTAAAATATTTTAATATCAAGGAGATTTTTATAATGAACAGAAACTATAAAACTCAAATGGAGGCTGGTAAGAAAGGAATTATCACTCCTGAAATGGAAATAGTTGCCAAAAAAGAAAATGTTGATGTAAATCAACTTCGTGAGTGGGTTGCAAGTGGTCAAGTGTGTATTCCTGCGAATATATATCATAAGGCACTATCACCAGAAGGTATTGGAACTGGTTTAAAAACTAAAATCAATGTAAACTTAGGAATATCTGGTGATTGTAAAAACTACGACGTTGAAATGCAAAAAGTCAAAATGGCTATCGATTTTAAATGCGAAGCCATTATGGATTTAAGTAACTATGGAAAAACTAATACTTTCCGTCAACAATTAATAGATATGTCCCCTGCTATGATTGGCACTGTTCCTATGTATGATGCTATAGGATATCTTGAAAAGGATTTATTAGAAATCACTGCTAAAGATTTCTTAAAGGTTGTAGAGGCTCATGCTAAGCAAGGTGTCGATTTTATGACTATCCATGCAGGTATAAATAAAAGAAGTATCGAAACTTTCATGCGTGAAGGCAGAAAGATGAACATAGTATCCCGTGGAGGTTCTTTGCTATTCGCTTGGATTAAAATGACTGGTAATGAAAATCCATTCTTTGAATACTATGACGAAGTTCTTGATATCCTTAGAGAGTATGACGTTACTATTAGTCTTGGTGATGCTCTACGTCCAGGTTGCATAGATGATAGTACAGACTCTGGACAAATATCTGAACTTATTGAACTTGGTTATCTTACTGAACGTGCTTGGGCTAAAGATGTTCAAGTTATGGTTGAAGGTCCTGGACATATGGCTATGAATGAAATTGAAGCTAATATGAAACTTCAAAAGAGAATATGTCATAATGCTCCGTTCTATGTTTTAGGACCTCTAGTAACAGATATCGCTCCAGGTTATGACCATATTACATCTGCAATAGGTGGAGCTATAGCAAGTGCTAGTGGTGCAGACTTCTTATGCTATGTTACTCCTGCGGAACATCTTAGATTACCAGACCTTAATGACGTTAAAGAAGGTATAATAGCATCTAAGATTGCTGCCCATGCTGGTGATATCGCTAAGGGTATTCCACACGCTAGAGATATCGACAATAAGATGGCTGATGCTCGTCAAGTAGTCGATTGGGACGAAATGTTCAAGTATGCTATAGACCCCGAAAAAGCTAGAAACTATTTTGAAAGCACTCCACCAGCCGACAGACACACTTGCTCTATGTGTGGAAAAATGTGTGCCGTTAGAACTACTAACTTAATATTAGCTGGTGAAAAGGTTGAGTTCTGTACAGAAAAGTAATTCAAACGTTATATAGAATACTAACGGAACGATATTTTAATATTATCGTTCCGTTAAATATATGGAGGCTTTATGTTAAATAAAAATAGATGTATCTTATATGCCATTACAGATAGAACGTGGCTAAACGGTCGCTCACTTGAAGATGTTGTAGAACAATCTTTAAGGAGTGGTGTGGATATCATTCAACTTAGAGAAAAAAATCTTGATTTTAACTCTTTTTTAGAAAGTGCTATCAAGATTAAAAAACTCACTGAAAAGTATAATGTTCCGTTAATAATTAACGATAATATTGAAGTTTGTAGGCAATCTAATGCAGATGGAGTTCATATTGGTCAAGGTGATACACCACTATCTAAAGCTAGAGAAATCTTGGGCAAGGATAAGATTATCGGAGTTACTGCAAAGACTATCCAACAAGCCCTAGAGGCTCAACTTAACGGTGCAGATTACTTAGGAGTAGGTGCAATGTTCGGCTCTACTACTAAAAAAGATGCCATTCCTTTAACCTTTCAACAACTTGCAGATATTAGAAAATCTGTAACTATTCCAATAGTGGCTATAGGTGGAATTAATGCTAATAATATCGATAAATTTGCAAATACTAATGTAGATGGTATTGCAGTAGTATCAGCAATATACGGACAAACTGATATTAAATCAGCTACAGAAAATCTATTAGCTAAGATATCTAACTTTTAAAGAGGTGATTTTTTTATGAATACTATGCTAACTATAGCAGGTTCGGACAGTATCGGAGGTGCAGGTATACAAGCAGATTTAAAAACTGCTCTAGCGTGTGGAGTGTACTCCATGAGTGTTATAACTTCTGTTACGGCTCAAAATACTATTGGAGTTCAAGGTATACACGATATCCCTAAAGACTTCGTAAAATTACAACTAGATAGCGTATTTACAGACGTTTTTCCAGATGCTATTAAGATAGGAATGGTATCTAGTATTGAAATTATACAAGCTATCGCCGAAAGATTACAATACTATAAGGCTAAAAACATAGTTTGCGATACTGTAATGGTATCCACAAGTGGCAAAAGATTGATTTCTGAAAATGCTATTGATACTCTAAAGAAAGTATTAATTCCATTAGCTATGGTTATAACTCCAAACATTCCAGAGGCTGAAGTCTTATCCAATATAGATATTAAATCCAAACAAGATATGTTATCATCTGCTAAAGAGATATCTAAGTGGTATAACGGATACATTTTAATAAAAGGTGGACATCTTTCCGAATGTGCAGACGATTTACTATATCATAATAATGATACTATATGGTTCAAAAATATAAAGATAGATAATCCAAATACACATGGTACAGGTTGTACGCTATCGAGTGCTATAGCGAGTAATCTAGCTAAAGGAAAGTCTGTTCAAGATAGCGTTCAATTGGCTAAAGAGTATATTACTAAGGCTATATCTTATAGTTTGGATATTGGTCATGGAAGTGGTTCACTTTGGCATGGAGTTTAAACAGTTAATAGTTAATATATAATAAATAATAATTATGGTGATTTATGAAGAAATCTAAATTGAGATTGTTATATCTAACAATCTTTATTATACTGGTATCCGTAGAAGTTTTGATAGCTGTATTCTTACATGGAGGATTTATCCGAAACTATGGTGGAGATATCATAGTAGTATGGGTGCTATACTCTTTAGTTAGAATTATTATCCCAAAAAAGATAAAACTCCTTCCAATATGGATATTTATATTCTCAGTATCTGTTGAGTTCATGCAGTATATACAAATAGTCGATATCTTACACATACAAAATGTGATACTAAGAACTATCATAGGAACATCTTTTTCATGGGTGGATATCCTTTGTTACTTCGTAGGGTGTGTACCTCTAGGAGTAATTGAGTTTCTTAAATACAAAAGAAAGTAGGTTTATATTATGAAAAATTATAAGGCAGTACTATTCGATTTAGATGGTACTCTATTAGATACATCTGCGGGTGTTATAGATTGCATAAAGTTGACTATAGACAAGTTAAATCTAAAACCTTTGTCTATGGAAGATATCTTGAAGTTTATAGGGCCACCTTTACAAAACTCATTTAAAGATATATGCCATCTTAACGATGATATGGTGGATTTAGCTGTAAAAACTTTTAGAAGTCTATACGTTGGTGACAATCTGTTTAACGTTAAAATCTACGATGGAATATTTCAAACCTTAGAGTATTTGCAATCTAAAGGAGTAAAAATAGCAGTAGCTACATATAAACAAGAAAGTTTTGCTAAAAATCTGCTAGAACACGTTGAAATTGCTAAGTATTGTAACTATATATACGGTTCTGACCCTAAAGGACTCCTAACTAAAGCCGATATAGTAGAAAAATGTATCTTATCGTTTAATGAGGATAAATCTAATGTAGTTCTAATAGGTGATAGTCAATTTGATGCAATTGGTTCTAAAAATGCAAACGTAGATTTCATTGGAGTTACTTACGGTTTTGGGTTTAAATCTAAAAAAGATGTTGATGAGTTTTCCAATGTATTCTCTGCTGATAACGTCTATCAGTTACTAGAGGAGTTCAAAAAAATTTATGATTAAGATTTAAATCGTTATGGAAAATTTTTCATAACGATTTTTTCGTATTAATAATTTTTTAATATTTTTGTGATATAATATATTAATAAAAAATCTTAGGAGGTTTTACTATAAATAAGTTTGTAAAAAGTATATCGCATATGCTTTTAAAACCTGATTGGACTAAGTTCTATAAAATCCATAGGATACTATTAAAAGCTAAAGAACCTTATATAACTAGACCTATATATAAACGCTATGACAGAACTATTAAAGCTGGTAAGTATTCTGTACCAGTAAGAATATATCCACAAAAGAACTCTAATACCGTTTTGATATATATTCATGGTGGTGGTTGGGCTACCGAAAATATAAATACTTATAATAAAACTTGTAAAAATCTATCTATACACTGCGATTGCACCGTTATAGCTATAGATTATAGTCTATCACCTGAACATAAGTTTCCACAAGCTACTAAGGAATGTTATATTGTAGTTCAAAGTGTATTGAAAAAGATGCAAAAGTTAGGTAAAAAAGTAATTCTCATTGGAGATAGTGCTGGAGGAAATCTATGTGCAGTGGTATCTTTAATGAGCCGTGATAAAAATGCTCTAATGCCTAATAAACAGATACTCCTCTACCCTGTTACTTACTACGATTATACTCAAACTTCTCCATTTAAATCTGTACACGAAAACGCTACAGATTATATATTGACATCTAAACGTATGCACGAATATGTATCTTTGTACGCAAATAGCATTGAGGATTTTGTTAATCCATACTTTTCGCCACTATGTGCTAAAGATTTTTCTAATCAACCAGATACCTTAATACTAACTGCTCAATTTGACCCACTTCGTGATGAGGGTGAATACTTTGGAAAGATGCTCAATAAAGCTAATAATAATGTCAAAGTTATTCGCATGAAAGATGTCATGCATGGTTTCTTTGTCCACGATAAAAAAGCTATGCTTCAAACTTATAACATAATAAACTCCTATTTAGATAACTAATGAAAGGATTTTCAATGTAATGGCAATAGATAAAAAAATACAAAAAAGCAAATCTTGGAGCAGATTGGACAACGCAGCCAAGATATTTCCATCTACCATTGAAAAAACAGACACTCGTGTATTTAGGTTCTATTGCGAACTTACTGAGGAAGTTAAACCTAAAATATTACAATCGGCAGTGGAATATACTTTAGAAATCTTTCCAAACTTCAAAATGGTCATGAAAAAAGGATTTTTTTGGTACTATTTAGAAGAAAGTGATTTAGTTCCTATAGTAACTTTAGAAGATAAAGCAGTCTGTTCACCTATATATGATGATAATAAAAAAAATCTGTTGTTTAACGTTACATACTACAACAACAGAATAAATTTAGAAGTATATCATGTTATAACCGATGGCACTGGAGCTTTACAATTTTTAAAAAATATAGTATCTAACTATTTGGTTGAGGTTCACAAAGAACAGTTTAAGGATAATATTCCCATAATAGACGATGCTACCGTCACTGAACGTAATTCCGATAGTTTTCAAAAATATTATGCCAAAAACAAGAGTAATAAACAGACTCCAAAAAGAAAAGCATTCAACTTTAAGATGGAAAAACGTGATGCCGAATGTGTTCAAATTATTGAAGGGATAGTATCTACTAAGCAAGTAATAGATATCGCTCATAAGTATAATACTACTTTGACAGTGTATCTAACGGCTTTATTTATAGAGGCTATTGCCAAAGAAATGACTATTCAACAGATGAAAAAACCTATAGTTATTATGGTTCCAGTAAATTTAAGGAACTATTTTCCATCTGAAACGGCTAGAAACTTCTTTGGTATGATAAGTGTATCTTACGATTTTAACAAGGGCGATGGCTCTTTAGATGATATAATATCTAGAGTAAATAAATCTTTTAAGCACGAACTCACCAAAGAAAGATTAGTTATTAGAATGAATAACTTTGCATCGTTGGAAAGAAATCTGTTTATTAAAATAGTTCCTAGACCTATTAAAAATATAGTTCTTAGAGCAAGTAGGCACTTAAAAGATTTAAATGAAACTGCAGTTATATCTAACATTGGTAGAGTTACCATGCCCGATATCTTAGATAAATATATAGATAAGTTTGGTGTTTTAATTAGTACTCTAAAGTTACAACTATGTATATGCTCATATAATGATAATCTTCAAATTGGATTTACTTCCTCTTTTTTGAGTACAGATATTCAAAAAAATTTTTTTAGAAGTCTATCCAAAAACGGCGTGAACGTGGAAATTAGAACTAATGACTACTATCTACTTAAAGAAACGTCTAATCAAGAAGTATCTTTAACAGATAATAACACTGCTACTGCAAAACGTTCTAAAAAGAAAAGAGTAAAATCCAAAAAGTAGGTGATGTTTTTTATGATGTATTGTAAAAAGTGTAACGTATCTGTAAATGGCGATAAGAAGTGTTGTCCGTTGTGCCAAGGAACTCTAATAGGAGAACCCTCTGTAGACGCTTATCCGAAAATTGAACAACCTAGATATAGCAGACATTTTTTAATTAGATTAGTCAGCTTTATAGCGATAGCTGTAGCTGTTATATGTATATTCGTAAATATAATGGTATCTCCAAAAATTTATTGGTGTTGGTTCGCTGTATTTGGAATTTTATGTGGTTGGATTACTGCTATCATTGGAATAACTTATCGTAAAAGGTTGATATCTAACATTATGATACAACTATTCATAGTAACTGCAATGTGCTTTTTATGGGACAAATTCACTGGTTGGCATAAATGGTCAATAGATTTTGTATTACCATGTTCATGTTTTGCATCTACGGTGGCAATATGTGTATTGTCTGTAGTTAAGAAAATTCCCAAAAATGAATACATGGTATACTTAATAATCAATGGAATATACGGCTTAGTCCCTTTAATATTCATAGTCAAAGGAGTTTTAAACATAATATATCCATCTGCGATATGCACGGCTTTGAGTATAATATTAGTATCTGCTATATTTTTGTTCTATGGTAGAAGTGTAAGTTCGGAAATTTCTAAGAAGATGCATCTATAAATAAAGATTTTCCCCCATCAGTTAAGATATTTTTCACAAAAATGTGTTTAATATCATACTATATTATAGAAAGTTTTAGAACTTCAATAAGGGGGTTTTTATATGGAACTTATTTGTATACTAATATTTTCAGCAGTAGTGGTATTTATATGTATAATGGTGATAAGAGTATCTTTTGTGGAGGCAGAGGCTGAAAAACATTCATTAACGTTATTTTTCCTAAAAAGTGATGTGAAAAATCCTGAAAGTCTGTTAAAGCAGTTATACGCATCTTACTACGGAAAGATTATAATAGTAAATATAGATGCATCTGAAGAATGTTGTGCAATGTGCAATCTGTTATGTGAAGAAAATTCACATCTTACTTACTGCGAACTGGATAGTTTAAATGATATCATTAAACAAGAGTATTCCAACTGAGTTAAAATAGTACGGGATAGATTTTTTATATACAAAATCTATCCCAATTTTATTATATATTATTGATTACATTTAGTACAACGTTTGCAACACGTTTAGCAGCTATCTTTTCAAACTCATCGAATGACATTGCACCTTCGTCATCGGCGTTATCGGAGATACATCTAATACTAATACTAGGTATATCATTTACATACGCACAATGTCCTATAGATGCACTTTCCATATCCACGGCATATGGATTTAATCTATCTTGGATATCTTGCTTAATAGCATTATCGGAGATGAATTGCTCACCAGATACCACCCTACCTATGAAATATTTGTACTCTAGGTTATTGCAAGATGCAACAGCTTTATCGATAAGGTTAGTATCGGATTTGAACACGCTACAGTAAGGTGGATATTTTTCTAAGAAAGTCAAGTTTACATCATGAGATGCAACCTCATTAGATATAACTATATCACACACCTTAATTTGATTGTTCATACCACCAGCTATACCAGTATTTATGATACATTCAACTTTAAAGATATCTATTAACATTTGAGTACATATTGTAGAGTTTACTTTGCCAACTCCACAACAAACGTTCACGATAGTTTTATCATTTAGAGTATTTTTATAGAAATCGAACTTACCTATATGTACAATTTCTGGATTTTTTAAAGTATCTCTAATATCGTGTAGTTCCGATGGCATAGCACCGATAATTCCAATAATATTCATATTTAAAAACTTCCTTTACTATAAGATATTATATATTATATCATAAACTAGAATTTTAGTAAATAGATGTTTCAATACACTAATAAAAAATATTGTATGTTCCACAATGAAATGAGACACAATATTTACCAATTGAAAATCAAT
>ERZ825670.2038-NODE-2038-length-20305-cov-5.783654_pt1 | contig 20305 bp, 16 predicted proteins | sample MGYA00519929_ERZ825670 | MGnify/ENA primary metagenome ERZ825670 (study PRJEB31778, sample SAMEA3449207) | human gut metagenome | biome: human gut; feature: human-associated habitat; material: faeces | place: United Kingdom | collected 2010/2012 ...
GAAAGAGGTGAACACGAGCAATGAAGGAAGGAATCCATCCCAATTATCAGCAGACTACTATTACTTGCGCCTGCGGTAATGTGATTGAGACAGGTTCCACCAAGGCGAACATCAAGGTGGAAGTGTGCTCAAAGTGTCACCCCTACTTCACGGGCAAGCAGAAGCTGGTCGATACCGGCGGCCGCGTTGCCAAGTTCAACAAGAAGTTCGGTCTGGACAAGTAAGAACTGCGAAAGAGGTCTGCTTCCGCAGACCTCTTTTTCTTTACATTTTTCGTTCCCTTGCGTATACTGAAGGGAAGAAACGCAGAAAAGGTGATTCCTATGGAAGAAAACAAACTCAAAACCGTGGAGCAGCCGCGCGACCGCGTGGTGCTTGTCGGTCTTTCCTCGCCGGTGCTCAAGGCGGACAGCGCGGACGAGGAGAGCATGGACGAGCTTGCCGCGCTCGTCGAGACCGCCGGCGCGGTGAGCGTTGCGACCGTGCTGCAAAACCTTCCGTCCCCGAATCCGCGCAGCTTCATCGGCGAGGGCAAGGTGGCGGAGATCAAGGAGCTCATCGGCTCGACCGAGGCGACGATGGCGATCTTCGACAACGACCTGTCGCCCTCGCAGATGCGCGTGCTGACGGAGGATCTGGGCGTGCAGGTGCTCGACCGCAGCGGGCTGATCCTTGATATTTTTGCCCAGCGTGCCAAAACAAAGGAGGGCCGCTTGCAGGTCGAGTTGGCGCAGTACCAATATCTGCTGCCGCGCCTGATCGGTATGTGGACGCATCTGGAGCGTCAGGCGGGCACGAGCGGCAAGGGGCCCATCGGCTCCAAGGGCCCCGGCGAAACGCAGCTTGAGACCGACCGCCGCCACATCCACCGCAAGATCGACAAGCTCAAGGAGGATCTGGACGAGGTGCGCCGCGTGCGCGGCACGCAGCGCGAGCGTCGGATGAAGAATGAGATCCCGGTCGTTGCCATCGTCGGCTATACGAACGCGGGCAAATCGACGCTGCTCAACGCCCTCACCGGCGCGGATATTCCGGCGAATAACCGCCTGTTCGATACGCTCGACACCACCACCCGGCTGCTGACCGTCTCCGACACGCTCGACGTTGTGATCTCCGACACGGTCGGCTTCATCCGCAAGCTGCCGCATCAGCTCATCGACGCCTTCAAGGCGACGCTTGAGGAGCTGGAGTATGCCGACCTTCTGCTGCACGTCATCGACATTTCCAACCCTGAGTGGATCGCGCAGGCAGAGGTGGTGGATCAGCTCATCCACGACCTCGGCGCGGAGGGCATCCCCTGCATCCGCGTGTACAACAAGTCCGACCTGTTCTACGGCGATATCCGCCCGCACGGCGAGCGCACGGTGAACCTCAGCGCCAGGACCGGCGAGGGGCTCGACGAGCTGCTGCGCGCCATCGACGCCGAGCTTGACAAGGGCACGCGCCGCGTGACCATCCATTTGCCCTACGACAAGGGCGGCTGGCTCGACAGCCTCTACCGTGAGGCCAAGGTCGAGAGCGTGGAGTACGGCGAGACCATCGACATTGTGGCGGTCTGCACGCCGCGCGTGCTCGGCCGGGTCAAGGACTACGTCGAGGGCTACACCGAGTCGAAGGAGGACTGGGAGTGAGCGCACCGCAGAGCTACTATGTTCCCGTGGACGCGGGGGAAGCGGAGTTCACCGAAAAGCGCTCGCGCTTTCTCGGCCACGTCCGCCGCGTGGAGACCGAGGCCGAGGCCCGCGCTTTCCTCGACGAAATGCGGAAAAAATACTACGACGCGCGCCACAACTGCTGGTGCTACGTCCTGCACGAGGGCGGCGTGGTGCGCTACGGCGACGACGGCGAGCCGCAGGGCACGGCCGGTCAGCCGATGCTCAACGTCCTTCAGCGCGAGGGCGTGGAGAATGTCGTCTGCGTCGTGACGCGCTATTTCGGCGGCGTGCTGCTCGGCGCGGGCGGACTGACGCGCGCCTACGCAAAGTCCGCGAAGGACGCGCTGGACGCGGCGGGCAAGGCGAGGATACGCCTGTGGTCTGCCGTGACGGTGGACTGTCCCTATCCGATGCTTGAGCGCCTGAAGCTGCTCGCCGCCGCCCACGGCGGCACGGTGGAGGGCACCGACTTCGGCGCGGCGGTGAGCGTCCGCATCCTGCTGCCGCAGGAGAATGCGGCGGGCTTTGACGCCGCGCTCACCGAGCTGTCCGCCGGCACCATGACCGCGCGGCGCGAGGGAGAGCGCTTTCTGCCCGGACCGCGCGAATAGAAACAAGAAAAATCAAGGAGGAACGACCGATGAAAGAACCCGTTGCCCGCTCCGACCTGCGCCTCGCTCTCGGCGGGGCCTACTATGGGACTCTGCGCAAGCTCCTGTGGCTCAAGGAGCGAAGCTCCTTTGCACGTGATCGCTGTGAAGCGATCCTGCCTTACAGCGCGGCGAGTCACAAAACGCCCCTGATGCGCAGACTTCGGGACGTGGATATGTGGATGCAGGAGAACAAGGTGACAAATCTCCGCCTTGCCTCCGCGCGGGTGAACGGCATTGTGCTCCGCCCAGGGCAGACCTTCAGCTACTGGTATCTCATCGGCCGCCCGACGGCGAGGAAGGGCTATCTGCCCGGTATGCTGCTGCGCAACGGCAGAGCCGTTGCGGGCGTCGGCGGGGGACTGTGCCAGCTTTCGAACCTCATTTTCTGGATGACGCTCCACACGCCGCTGACCGTCACCGAGCGCCACCGCCACGGCTACGACGTCTTTCCCGATTCGGACCGCACGCAGCCCTTCGGCAGCGGAGCGACCTGCTTTTATCCCTACGGCGACCTGATGATCCGCAACGACACGGCAGACGATTATCAGCTCCTCGTCACGGTCGGCGAGCACGACCTCATCGGCGAGTGGCGCTGCTCCGCCGCGCCGGAGTGCCGCTATGAGATCGTCGAGCGCGATCATGAGATGCGCGCGGAGTATTGGGGCGGCTACACGCGCCACAACGTGCTCTGGCAGCAGCGCTTTGACGCGGACGGCACGCTGCTCGACGAGAAGCCCGTCGTGCGCAACGACGCCATCATGATGTATTCGCCCTACCTCGAAGAGGGAGGCACAAGCAAATAAACGAAAGCATCTGCCGCAAGGCAGATGCTTTTCTGCTATGCAGCGCGCTCGCCGTCCGTGCGCTCCAGCCAGCCGCTGCCCTCGGTGATGCGGGCGACGAGGAAGGAAGCGGCGTAGTCGCCCGCGGCGTTGACCATCGTGGCGGGCGGGTCGACCAGATTCCCGATGGTGACGGCGATGGGGTAGGCAACCGCCATCCGGTCGGGGAAGAAGAGCGAGCAGAGGATGAACTCGGCGATGTAGCCGCCGCCCGGGATGCCGCTCATGGCGACGGAGGAAAAGACCGCCACGGCCAGCACCTCGGCAAACAGTCCCGCGCCCTCAAACGGCAGGCCGAACACGCCGAAGAGGAACGCGACCTTGAGCACGCAGCTGAAGCACGAGCCGTCCATGTGCATCGTCGCGCCCAGCGGCAGCACAAGATCCGCGACCTCGTGCGGGATGCCGCTGTCCTCCGCGGCCTCCATATTCGCCGGGATGGTGGCGACGGACGAGCAGGTGCCGAGCGCGGTCACTGCGGGGCGCAGGATGTGCCGCCGCAGCCGCCGCACGCCCTCGCGCCCGCCGCCGAGATGCGCCAGAAGCGGGAAGGCGAGTAGCGCATAGATGAAGCAGAGCGGGTAGTAGGCCAGCATCGCGCGGGCATAGGACGCCGTGATCTGCGCGCCGTAGCTTGCGACCATCGCGGCGAAGAAGCCGAAGAAGGCGATGGGGGCGTAGCAGCTCACGAGCGAGACCATCTTCAAAAGGCACTTTGTCGCGTCGTCCAGCACCCGCGCCGTTACGGTATCCGGCCCGCCGCAGGCGGAGACCGAAAAGCCGAAGAGCAGGGAAAAGACGATCAGCGGCAGCATCGCCCGCCGCGAGAGCAGCGCAGAGAAATCGTTGACGGTGAAGAAGTTGACGAGCAGCGTCGCAAGCGGCGCGGGATCGTCCACCGTGCCCGCCGCGGCATCGGTCCACGGCGTCAGCACCGGGGGAAAGACACGCACGATGACCAGCATGATAAAGGCCGCGAGCAGCCCGGTGACAACAAAGACGCCGAGCGTCGCGCCGAGGATGCGCCCCGCCCTGCGCCGCGAGCGCGTATTGGCGATGCTGCCCGCGAGCGAGCAGAACACCAGCGGCACGACGAGGCAGAACATCATGTTGATGAACACGGTGCCGAGCGGCTCAAGACAGACGGCCCCGGGCCAGGCCGCGCCGACGGCGCAGCCGAGCACGATACATCCGAGCATCGCGGCAAGGAAGCCGTAGCTCCGATAGAAGGAATGGGTCATAAAAAGCCCTCCGATCTCCCAGATTTTTGTGTCTATCTCTATCCATAGCGGGAGACAGGCTCGAATATGACCGAAAAATTTGGAAAAAGGGCTTGACTGTCAAGTTGCTTTATGCCTTACAATGCGGTATCATAGCATTGGGAAGGATCGGCGCAGAGCGCAGAAGGAGAGCCTATGAACATCAAAGAGATCGAAGAGCGCAGCGGCCTGTCGCGCGCGAACATCCGCTACTACGAGCAGGAGGGGCTGCTCGCTCCCGCGCGGCGGGAGAACAAATACCGCGACTACAGCGAGGAGGATCTGGAGACGCTGCTGCGCATCGCGCTGCTGCGGAGCCTTGGCTTCTCGCTCGACGAGATCAGGCGGCTGCAATCCGGCGAGCTGGAGCTTGCCGCCGCCATGCGAGAGCGCAGCGCGGCGCTGGAGAGCGAGGGTCAGCGCCTGCTGGCGGCGCGGAACGTGTGCGACGCCATCTCCCGCGAGGTGACAAGCTATTCCGCCTTACGGCCGGAGGACTACCTCAACGGCTTTGAGCCGGACGCAGCGGCGAAGCAGCGGGACGTTGCCGAGCCGCACCCGTTGCGGCGTTACCTTGCCCGTGCCATCGACCTCACGCTCACGGGAATATTGGTCTCGTTTGTGCAGTTCATGCTGCTGCACCATAACCTTGTGAACATTTCCAAAGCAGAAATATTCCTTTGCGGTCTGGCAGGATGGGGACTGCTCGTTCTCATCGAGCCGCTGCTGCTCTCACGCTTTGCTGCGACCGCGGGCAAATGGTGCATGGGCATCACCGTCACGCGGCCGGACGGCGAGAGGCTCAGCTACGGCGAGGCGCTTGAGCGCACCGCCGCCGTCTGGCTTTACGGCGCGGGCCTCGGCATTTCCATCGTGGAGCTTGTGTGCAACTACCGCAGCTACCGCCGCTATATGAACGGCGAGGAGCTGGCTTGGGAGAGCGGCAGCATCGAGCGCTTCGACGAGCGCGGCACAGGGAGGATGGTGCTGCTCTACGCGGCGATCACCGCGCTGAGCCTTGCCCTGACCCTTGCTATGGGCTTGAGCGCCGCGCTGCCGCCGAACCGCGGCGACCTGACGGTGGCGGAGTTTGCGGAGAATGTCAACTATTACCGCACTTTCTTTGATTTCGGTACGCGCTGGACGCTCGACAGCAGCGGCGAGTGGGTCGAGAATGAGTATGAGAATGTGATCTATTTTGGCGGGGGCGGCGAGCCAACGCCGTTCAGCTACACGGTGGAGGACGGAACGCTCCGCGCCGTGCATTGGGCATATACCGAAACGGCGGAAACGATCTACGGTACGGGCGATGAGAATGCCCGCATGGCGTACCTCGCGCTCGCTGCGGCGCAAAAGGGTACGAGCCTTTTCAACATCCGCAGCGTGGTAAAGCAGATCGGCTCGAACAGCTGGGCGGGCGATGCCGACTATTCCGCCGCGTGGAAGAATGTCGAAATGCGCTACGACGCGCGGATCGAGGGGGAGTATTATTACAGCGAGGGCTTCTTTCTCTCTGTGCAGGACGATCAGCCCATCACGGTCACGCTGACCTTTGACGCAAGGCTCGCGGAATAACGGGGAAAAGGGGAAACGGCGGCACAGCCCTGTGCCGCCGCCTTCAAATTTTATCCCCGTGGGGCTTGCAGGGAGAGATTTTCTGTTGTAAACTAAAAGCATACCAAAGATAAGGGGAATCCGATCCATGCAAAAAGCAACGCAAATGACCGCTACCAAACGCCTTGTCCTCACCGCCGTGAACATCGCGCTGTGCCTTGTCCTGCCAATGGCATTCCATTCCATCCCGAACGGCGGCAAGATCATGTTGCCGATGCACATTCCCGTGCTGCTGTGCGGCATGGTCTGCGGCGCTCCCTACGGCGCGGTCTGCGGCCTGCTCGGTCCCATGCTTTCAAGCGTTCTCACCGGAATGCCGACAGCGGCCCTGATGCCTGCCATGATGGTCGAGTGCGCGGCCTACGGCTTGACGACCGGCCTGATGCTGCGCCTTGTACGCACGGGGAAGACCTATGCCGACCTCTACCTGTCGCTCGTCGCCGCAATGCTGGTCGGCCGCCTTGTCTCCGGTGTGACAAAGGCTCTCTTTTTCATGGCGGGACAGTATACCATGCAGGCATGGATCGCCGCGAGCTTCGTCACGGCGCTGCCGGGCATCGTGCTCCAGCTCGCCGTCGTGCCGAGCATCGTTTACTATCTCATGCGCGCGGGACTGATCCCGCAGCGCTACCCGAGATGAGGAAAGAGCCGCGAGAGGACAGGCGCTTGCTGTTCTTTTTCGAGCGCCGCAGACGGAAGACCGGCGTCCGCGTGTCAGACGGGCGGCGCCTCCAGGTGACAGGGCTCTTAACGAAAAATTAGCAAATATAGCGGCTTTCTTAATTTTCTGACGCAAAATCTTGTACTTTTTCGATTGCGGGACCTGCGCGGCAGACGTATAATACCCTCACTTGCTTTTTGAAATGGGGGTCACTGCTATGCTTGCGCAGGTCATTGCGATCTGTATTTTTCTCGGGATGTTTCTTCTGATCATCCTCGACCAGTTTGAGCGCCATGTCATTACGCTCGTCAGCGGAGCGCTGGTACTTATTCTCGTCTTCGGCGTTTGTATGCACTCGCCCGCGGCGATCTGGGAGGCGCTCAATCTCCGCTCGTTCTTCACGGCGGGCTTCTGGTACGGAGCCGGTGAGGAGAGCACGGCGGGCATCAACTGGTCCACAATCCTCTTCATCGCGGGCATGATGATCATGGTCGAGGGGCTTGGCAAGGCGGGCTTCTTCCGCTGGCTGTGCCTGTCGCTCGCAAAGCTCGTTCACTACCATGTGGTGCCGCTGCTCATCTGCTTCATGTGCCTTTCGGCGGTGCTTTCGATGTTCATCGACAGCATCACGGTCGTGCTCTTTCTCGCCACCGTCACGCTCGAACTGGCGCAGACGATGAAGTTCGACCCCGTGCCGATGATCCTCTCGGAGATCTTCTGCGCGAACCTCGGCGGCGCGGCGACCATGTGCGGCGACCCGCCGAACATCATCATCGGCACCTCGCTTGGCTATACGTTCTTTGACTTCATCGAAAATACCGGCGCGATCGTCGCGGTCTGCTTCGCGGCTGTCGCCGTCTATTTCTGGCTGTGCTTCCGCAAGGAGCTGCTACGTGAGGAGCGCGCGAACGGCGGGCCGGTCGTCTGCCCGGAGCCGTCGAGCGCCATCACGGACCGCAGAGCCTTCGGCGCGAGCGCTGCCGTATTCCTGCTGGTGGTCGTGCTGCTCGTGACGCACGCGCAGACGGGCCTGACGGTCGCCTGCATCGGCGTGATCGTCGCGGCGCTGACGCTGCTTGTGATGGCGCTGTCGCACGGAAGGGCGACGGTGCTCGAGGTTATCCGCGGCGTGGACTACAAAACGCTGCTCTTCTTCATCGGCCTGTTCGTCTCGGTCTGCGGGCTGGAAAAGACGGGCGTGCTGGATATCATCGCGCGCTTTATCACCAACATCAGCGGCGGCCATGTGGCGACGATCGTCGTCATCATTCTCTGGCTCTCCGCCGTCACCAGCGCCTTTGTGGACAATATTCCCTTTGCCGCCACGATGATCCCGGTCATCCGCTCCATCGCCGCGGTCGAGGGCATGGACGTGGGCGTGCTGGCCTGGGCGCTGTCCCTCGGCACGGACCTCGGCGGCAACGCGACACCCATCGGTGCGAGCGCGAACGTGGTCGGCACCTCGGTATCCGCCAAGGGCGGCTATCCCATCGGCTGGGGGCGCTACTGCAAATACTGCGTGCCCGCCACGATCCTCGTGATGGCGGTGTCCACGGTGTGTCTGTTCCTGCGCTACCTCTGAGAGAAGAAAGGAGTATACCACGATGAAAGACCAGATCATCATTACCATGGGCCGTGAGCACGGCAGCGGCGGCCACTACATTGCCGACATGATCGCCCGCGCGCTCGGCATCAAGCTCTACGATAAGGACTCCATCGAGTCGGAGATCGTCTCCGAGGGCTACAGCGAGGAGCTGATCCGCCGGATGGACGAGAAGCCGGTCAACTTCTTTGCCTCCCGCCGCATCGGGCGCTTTTCCAATTCGCTCGAGGTCAACGTGGCGGAAAAGACCTTTGATATGATCCGCGCCAAGGCGGCGAGCGGGGAATCCTTCCTGCTCATCGGCCGCTGCGGCGAACAGGTGCTCAAGGACGATCCGCACCGCGTCAGCCTTTTTATCGGCGGCGATCCGCACGCCAAGCTCTGCCGCGTGATGGAGAAAAAGGGGCTCTCCGCAGAGGAGGCCATCGAGGAGATCCGCACGGTCGACCACCAGCGCAAGGCTTACCACAACTACTACTGCGAGATGAAGTGGGGCGACGCCCGCGCCTATGATCTCACGGTCAAAAGCGACGTGCTTGGCATGGAGGGTACGGCGGAAATGCTGATCCGCTACATCCGAGCCTTCCAGGAAAAGGACTGAACAAGAGAAAGAGGAAGCCGCGGCAATGCCGCGGCTTCCTTTGTTCGATTCCGATGTGCGCTTACAGCAGCAGAATGCCGGCGTCCGCGCAGGTCTTGAGGGTGTCGTCGTCCCAAAGGCTGACCTGCACCTCGCCGATGTGGGCGGTGCCGATCATCAGCATACAAAGACGGCTCTGACCGATGCCGCCGCCCATGGTGAGAGGCAGCTCGCCGGCGAGCAGCATCTTGTGGAAGGGAAGCTCCCGACGGTCGTCGCAGCCGGAGACGGTGAGCTGGTGGTCGAGGGACTCGGGGCTGACGCGGATGCCCATGGAGGAGATCTCAAACGCGCGGCCCAGGACGTCGTTCCAGAACAGCAGATCGCCGTTGAGCGTCCAGTCGTCGTAGTCGGGCGCGCGGCCATCGTGCTTGATGCCGGAGTGCAGGGTAAGACCGATCTGCATCAGGAAGACGGTGCCGTGCTCACGGCAGATGGCGTCCTCGCGCTGCTTGGGGGTGAGGTCGGGGTACTTGTCCTCCAGCTCCTGCGTGGTGATGAAGAACACGTCGCGGGAGAGCTTGGTGTGCAGGCTCGGGAAGGCGATGCCGAGCGCGTCGTTCGTCTCGACGATGGCGCCGACAATGTCACGCACGGTGCGCTTGAGGTAGGAGACGTTGCGGTCGCCGGCGTCGATGACCTTTTCCCAATCCCACTGATCGACGTAGATGGAGTGGAGGTTGTCCACCTCTTCGTCACGGCGGATGGCGTTCATATCGGTGAACAGGCCCTTGCCGACATTGAACTCGTAGCGCTTGAGCGCCAGACGCTTCCACTTGGCGAGGCTCTGCACGACCTGCGCGTTGTGGCCGACGTCGGGGATATCGAAGCTGACGGGGCGCTCCACGCCGTTGAGGTTATCGTTCAGACCGGAATTTTCTTCCACGAAGAGGGGAGCGGAAACGCGGCGCAGATTGAGCGCGTTGCTCAGGTTGACCTGAAAATTACTCTTGATGAATTCAATGGCGCGCTGCATCTCGTAAACGTTCAGCGGCGTGTGATAGTGGGCGGGAATGTAGGTCTTGCTCATTGCCGGTTCACTCCTTCAAAATGTTTGTATGTTTGATATGGATAAAAAAAGCAAATTTAATTATAGCAAGTTACACAAAAAAATCAAGAAGAAAATGTGTAGAAAGCGTAAAGTTTCTTTGCCCCAAAATCCCTTGACGCTGCGGGCGAAAAACGGTATCATAAGCGGAGCTTACGGAAGAAACAGCGGAGGGGATCGGATTTGGAAGAGAAGAAGTGGAATGCGGGCAGCATCGGCCTGACCTTTGCAGGCTCCTTTCTCGGCGCGGGCTATGTGTCGGGGCAGGAGCTGTGGCAGTTTTTCGGCTCGTTCGGCGGCGGGGGACTGCTCGGTGTGCTTGCGGCGATGGCGCTGCTGGCGGTGTTTGGGCTGGCGCTGATGTACATCATTTCCCGCACCGGCATCGCGGAGATGGACGCGGTGCTCGTGCCGTGGGAGCGGCTGGCGTGGCTGCGGAAGCTGTCGTCTGCGCTGCAGCTGATCTTGCTCTTCGGCGTCATAGCGATCATGTACGCCGGCGGCGGCGCGCTGCTCGAGCAGCTTTTCTCGCTGCCGACGTGGCTCGGCCGGACGCTGATGGCTGTGCTCGTGACGCTTGTGGCGCTGCGGGGCCTGCGCGGCGCGGTGGGAGCCTTTTCGCTCATCGTGCCGGTGATCGTCGCGCTCACGCTGCTCTTCGGCGGCATGGCACTCGCGCGGTACGGCGTGAGCCTTCCGGCCTTCGGCGCAGCGGAGGGGAGCAATCCGCTCATGCGCAGCGCGGCCTTCGGCGCGGTGACCTTCGCCTTCTATAATTTCTTCGGCTCGGTCGGCATTTTAGCGCCGCTCGGAGAGGCGGCGTCCTCCAAAAGGGCGGCGCGCCGCGGCGTGCTCCTCGGCACGGCGCTGCTTCTGCTCATCGCTTACAGTGTGCTGCTTGCGGTGATGGCTGTGCCGGAGACTGCGGACGCGGAGCTGCCGATGCTGGCGCTCGCCTACGGCCTCAGCCGCCCGCTGGGCTACGTCTACGGCATCCTGCTCCTGCTGTGTATGTACGGCTCGGCGCTGTCCATGACCGTCGCCATCACGACCTACGCCTCGGCGCGGTCGGAGCGCGTGGAGAAGCGGCGCGGATGGTTCATTCTCGCGCTGGGAGCGCTGGGCTACGCCGCGAGCAGCGTCGGCTTCGGCGACCTCATCAGCGTCGTCTATCCGGTCTTCGGCTATTGCAGCAGCGTGTTCATCGTCTGCCTGCTCGTCCATGCCGCGCAGACGCGAAAAAAAGAATATAAATTTTTTGAAAATTCAGGAACAAAAGAGGAAGAAATTTCGTCTTAAAAACAGCACAGAGAAATGGTTACATTTTGTATCCAAATTGTAACCATTTCGCAAAGACTTCTTAAGAAACCTGTGTTATACTGTATGAAGTGTATTACACACAGCAAATCCGGGAAAGGAAGAACAGCAACATGGAACAGACGATGGAACCCGTCGCGCAGACGACGCCGGCGCAGAGCGCCGTGGAAACGCCTACCCCTGCCGGCGCACCGGGCAGCGCACCAACGCCGCCGAAGAGCAGGAAAAAGCGCAAAAAGACCGTGCGCCGTATCATTGCCGCCGTATTGGTGCTTGCGATCGGCTTCACCCTCTTTAAGAAATTCGGAAAGAAGGATGGCGAGGCGGAGATCGGTACCGCCATTGTGGACTACGGCTCCATCACCTCAATGGTCAACGGCAGCGGTATGGTCAAGGCGAAGAAGAGCGAGAGCATCACGCTTGCGACCGCGGGCACCGTGGGCGACGTCTTCGTGACCGAGGGGCAGAAGGTCGCCGCGGGCGACCCGCTCTTTACCTATGATTCTCCCGATGCGGAGAAAAAGGTGCGCGAGGCAAAGACGAACATCGAGGGCTACCAGAAGCAGCTCAACGCGGCTTATAAAGACATTGCCAAGCTCAATCTGACCGCGCCCTACGCCGGCAAGCTCCTTGAGACCGTGAAGCTCACGGTCGGCGACGAGGTCGGCGCACAGAAGGTCGCCACGCTCGTGGACGACACGCAGATGCGCCTCACGCAGTATTACAGCTACGCCTATCAGAGCGAGCTCTACGCCGGTCAGACCGTGCAGGTCTCGATCCCCGCGCTGATGTCCTCGATCAACGGCAGGGTGGAGAAGGTACATATGGTCAAGCGTGTGACGAGCGAGGGCTCGGAGCTGTTCAGCGTGGAGATCGTGGTCCCGAACGCAGGCGTGCTCGCCAAGGATATGGCGGCCTCCGCGACCGTGGTGGTGAACGGTGAGACCGTTTATCCCTACGAGGCGGGTAAGCTGGACTATTACCGCACGAGCGAGCTGAGCATTCCCGCCGGCACGGTCGTTGCGACGAATCTGATAGATTATCTCTCGGTCTCTGCCGGCGAGCCGCTGGTGCAGGTCAACGGCGAGAACACCGAGAACACCATCTTTGATCTGGAGCAGAGCCTGCAAAAGGCACAGAAGGAGCTGGAGGAGGCGGAAAAAAATGCCGCCTACGCAAACGCCGTTGCGCCCATTGACGGTATGGTCATCGGCTTGAGCATCACACCCGGGCAGGAGATCACCGCCAGCGCGACCGCGCTGACCATCTCCGACACGAACACCGTCACCATCAGCGCGACGGTGGACGAGCGCAACGTCAGCTACCTCAAGGTCGGCATGGGCGTCGATCTGAATCAATGGGGCAATCCGAGCTTCGGCACGATCAGCTCCGTGAGCCTCTCGAGCAGCGTGAATAACGGTGTCGCGACCTATCCCTTCACCATTGAGGCGGATAATGCGGACGGTACGCTGCAAATCAACAGCAACATCAACTATAACCTCACCGCCAGCCAGAGCGACAACTGCCTTGTTCTGCCCATTCAGGCCGTGCGCACGGTGGGACTTGAGGACGGCACGAGCGCTACGGTCGTCTATCTCAAGGCGGACAGCATGCCCGACAATGCCATCGAGCTGCCGTACTCCGACGAGACGATCCCCGAGGGCTTCTATCCCGTGCAGGTCGAGATCGGTATTCAGGACAACAACAATGTCGAGATCAAGTCCGGCGTGGAGCAGGGCGACGAGGTCTTTACGCAGTACATGACCGGCTCCGCCACCAGCTGGGACAATTACGGCATGGTATATTGAGGATAGCGCCATGGCGAAATTGATCGAACTGCGAGACGTTTATAAGATCTACTCCGAGGGCCTTGAGAGCGAGGTCCGCGCGCTCGACGGCGTTTCGCTCAGCATCGAAAAGGGCGAGTTTGTCGCCATCGTCGGACAGTCCGGCTCGGGCAAATCGACGATGATGAACGTGCTCGGCTGCCTCGACGTGCCGACCTACGGCGAGTATCTGCTCGAGGGAACGGACGTGAGCGAGCTGAGCGATATGCAGCTCTCGCGCATCCGCAACAAGGAGATCGGCTTTATTTTCCAGCAGTATAACCTCATCCAGTCGCTCTCCGTGCAGGAGAACGTCGAGCTGCCGCTTGTCTATCAGGGCATCGGCATCGACGACCGGCACGAGCTGGCCATCGAGGCGCTCGAGCGCGTCGGCCTTGTCGACCGCCGCAGGAATAAGCCAACGCAGATGTCCGGCGGCCAGCAGCAGCGTGTCGCCATCGCCCGCGCCATCTCGACCCGCCCGCCCATCATCATGGCGGATGAGCCGACCGGCGCGCTGGACTCCAAAACGGGCCATGAGGTGCTGCAATTCCTCCAGCAGCTCAATAAGGAGGGCAGCACCGTCATTCTCATCACGCACGACAACGGCATCGCCGCCACCGCGCGGCGCTGCGTCCGCCTTGCGGACGGCAAGATCGTTGACGACCGGCAGCAGGAGGTGGATTGGCTGTGAATATTTTACAGGCCTTCAAAATGGCGTGGCGCTCCATCATCGGCAAGAAGGGCCGCAGCGCGCTGACGATCCTCTCCATCTTCATCGGCATTGCCGCCGTCATGACCATCGTTTCGGTCATGGAGGGCATGAAGGCACAGATGATGAAGCAGTTTTCCGCGATGGGCGCGAACCGCGTTCAGGTGAGCATCTATTCATGGATGTACGACGCGGACGGCAACGACGTCAGCAAGGACTATTTCCCCGACCTTTACGAATACTGCCAAGGACTGAGGGAATATGTCATCGGCATTACGCCGAACGGAGGGGCGAACGCCACCGTGATCTACGGCACGAAGAACTCTTCCACGATGCAGATGGAGTATGACAAGCAGTGGAATCTCATCAGCGGTCCGCCGTCGCTCTACTACGGCTCCGACCAGTACAGCGCGTGCAACAATCTGACCGTTGCCAAGGGACGCGACCTTGCGTATCTGGACATTCAGAACTATAATCAGGTCTGCGTCATCGGCGCGGAGATGGCCAAGCAGTTTTTCGGCACGGTCGATCCGGTCGGCAAGACGCTCAAGGTTAACGGCAACAACTTCACCGTCGTCGGCGTTTACGCCGCGCGCGGCGATGAGGGCGACAACAGTATGAAGCAGATGGACAACATGGTCGTCTTTCCTTACACGGCGAGCCGCGTGCTCGGCGGCGCGCGCTTCACGGAATACATTGTCAAGGCGCGCGACAGCGAATCGGCGAACACCGCCATCGCCTACATCGGCGGCTTCCTCAAGGGACTTGTCCCGCAGGGCAGCGGCGATTACGAGGTGCGGGCAGCGGACTACTGGCAGCAGTACCAGAATGAGTCGTTCAACATGATCGGTATGGTGCTCGGCGGCATCGCGGCGATCTCGCTGCTCGTCGGCGGCATCGGCATCATGAACATCATGCTCGTCACCGTGACCGAGCGCACCCGCGAGATCGGTATTCGCCGCGCCATCGGCGCGCAGCGCTCGAGCATTGTTACCCAATTTTTGATCGAGGCAGGTATGCTCTGCGGCATGGGCGGCATCGTCGGCATCATCTTCGGCACGATCGGCAGCGTGGTGCTCGGACGCATCATCTACCAGCAAACGATCTATCCCGTGCCGTGGGTCACCATCGCAGCCTTCGCGCTGAGCGTTGCGCTGGGCGTGCTCTTCGGCAGTTATCCCGCCATCAAGGCATCGAAGCTCCAGCCCGTGGAAGCGCTGCGGGCGGAATGAGAGGAGAAAAACTATGAAAAAGAGAGTATTTTCCGCGCTGCTCGCGCTTGTGCTGACGCTCTCGGCGGTGGTGCTTCCCGCCTCGGCGGCAGGCAGCTTCTCCGATGTGTCGGACAAGAAGACGGCGCAGAACGTGGAGGTGCTGCGGCTGCTCGGCGTGGTCGAGGGCAACGGCATCGGGCAGTTCAATCCCTATGCGCAGCTCACCCGCGCGGAATTTTGCAAGATGCTGGTCACACTGATGGGCAGCAGCGATGTGCTGCGCTACAAAACGGTGACGATTTTCCCCGATGTGCGCGCGAGCCACTGGGCCGCCCGCTATGTCAACTATGCCGTGCGCGGCGAGAAGCTGCTGGCAGGCTTGCCGGACGGCACCTTCCAGCCGGATCGCGCCATCAGCTACGGCGAGGCTGTGACCATTCTCATGCGCCTGCTCCGCACGGATGCGGACGCGGCCTCGGGCGGCATTTGGCCGGAGGGCTACATTGACCTTGCCAAGGCCTCCGGCGTGAGCGCGGGCGTGGAGCTTGCAGGCGGCGCAGCTATTTCCCGCGCGCAGGCGGCGCAGCTGTTCGTCAATGTGCTCGGCGCGAAGGCGACGAGCAGCAGCACCGATAAGGACGGTGAGACATCCACAACAACAAGGGTCTACAACCCTGCAAACTGTGTCTCGCGCGAGCGCGTAACGCTGATAGCCCTCAACGGCAATACCGCGCGGGTCTCCGGCGGGAAGAAGAACAGCTATGACCTTGTGCGCCCAAGCTCCGCCACGGTGCTCAACGGACTCAAGGGAGACCTGCTGCTCGACGCGGACGGCAAGGTCCTGACCTTTGTTCCTGTGGTGAGCAGCACGACAGGTGCGGCGGTGAGCAATGCGGCGGTTATTCTTTCGGCGGATAAGTCCACGAGCGGTATCAGTGCTTTGACGGGCGGCAGAACGGACTTCGCCGTTTACCGCAACGGCGTGCTCAGCTCCGTTTCCGCCCTGCGCAGAAATGATGTTGTTACCTATGACGCCTCGTCGAACACGCTTTATGCCTGCGATACGCGCGTGGCAGTGTATTATGAGGCCTGCGATCCCTCGCCCAGCGCGCCGAGCAGCATCACGGTGCTGAATGGAACGCAGTTCACTGTCCTGCCCACGGCACAGGAGAGCCTGAGCAAATTCAAGCCAGGCAAGACCATGACGCTTCTGCTCACAAGCGACGGCAGCGTGGCCGGCGCCGTGGACAGTGAGAACTCGGCCCGCGCGAATGCGGTCGGCATCGTGGACTCCCAGGGCGTGCTCCAGATGTTCTGCGGCAGCACGATGATCACCATTAAAGGCACCTACTCCGAATATAGTGGCAAGCTTGTCGGCATCTCTGCCTCCAAGGATAAGACGGTCAGCCTGTCGGCCAAATCCGGCGGTGCGAGCGGCAACCTGGATGTCCGCGAGGGAACGCTCGGCGGGAAGAAGCTGGCGGACAACGTGTTGATTTATGTGGACGGCGAGCTCAAGAGCCTCTCCGAGCTTACAGAGGTCATCATTCCGCAAAGCCAGATCATTTACGCCCGCACGAACAGCAGCGGCCAGATCGACCTGATCGCGCTGAGCGGCACGGATGTCAACAGCACGGAGAAGTATGGCCGCGTGAAGAACATCATCGAGGATAAGGAGTCCAAGACCAGAAGCATTGAGATCGACTACGGAACCTCTACGGTCACACACAATGCCGGATATGCGATCAATGTCGGCGACTTTGTAGCCTTCAAGGAAAGCGACGGACGCTTCACGCAGATGGTCACGCTGGATAAGTTTAACCGTGTTCCCGCTTCCGCGTGGGTCGGCACGACCGCGATCAACTACGGCGGACGCACCTACAATGTGCCCTCCAACGTTCTGATTTGGAACCGCGACGGCGTCAGCTGGTTTACCGACGGTGTGGACGCGGCGATCAGGTATGGCGGGACGATGAACCTTTATGTAAAGGACGGCATCGTTCGCGCAATTGAGATCGGCGGTTGATCCTCCGGAACCAATATGACAAACAGGAAGCCCACAGCTTTTGCTGCGGGCTTCCTGTTTGATTTGTAGCATTGCGTCAGGATGTATTAGAGCACCATCGCCAGCAGGCGCGGCGTCACATAGGTCTCCATGAGCGCCGCCGCGGCGAGCAGCGGCAGAATGACATAGAGGAAGAGCGTCGAGACCTCGGAGAGTGTTCGCAGGATGCGGACCTCCTTGTCTCCGCGCACGCGCGCGGTCACGCGCGAGCAGAGGTACAGCCCTGCCGCGCAGAAAAGCACGAGCGCGGGCAGCTCAAAGATGCCGTGGGGGAGAATGCCGACGAGGTAGACGCCAAGGCTTGAGCCACTGCGTACATAGTACACGCCCAGCGCGCCGATCAGGAAGAAGTTGAAGCCGAGCGGGAAGGCCGCAAGATAGGCAAAGGGGACAAGACCCCAGAGGATCGCCGAGAATGCGGCGGTGAGGTTGTTGGCAAAAATAGCGGCCGCCATGTCCCGCGTCTCGGTGACGGAGCTGAGACCGGCGCTGTCGATCGCCTGCTCAAGGATGCCCATGACGTGGTCGGTCAGCTGTGGAAAGAACCACGCGGCGGCGAAGCCGACAAGCGTGAGCAACGGCGCGACGATGGCGGCGCGGCGCGCCTCCTCGCCGTAACCGTTCCGCCACGCCTCGCAGAGCGTGCGCCGGAGGTAGGAGCTGAGTTCGTTCATCCGCCGAGCTTTTCGATGCCGCACTTCACGCGGCGGATCGTCTCGTCCTTGCCGAGAATTTTGCAGATCTCGACCGCGCCGCCGGGGGTGACGAGCTTACCGGCGCAGGAGATGCGCAGGGGCCACATGAGCGTGGCGTTCTTCACGCCCAGCTCCTCCGCGAACGCGATGAGCATATCGTGGATGCCGTCGGTGGACCAGTCGTTCAGCGCCTCGAGCTTTGGGAGGACCTTCTGCAGCATATCGAGCGATACCGCCGCGTCGGTCTTGGACTTTTTGTTCGTGTAGAACGCGAGGTCGTAGTCGGGGAGGGCGTCGAAGAAATCGACCTTCTCGGGGATGTCGGTGAGCCTTTCGCAGCGGGCTTGCAGCAGCGCCGCGATCTCGGCGGCGGAATACGCTTCGTTCTTCACACTCTGACGGATGAACGGCTCGGCGGCTCTGGCGAAGTCCTCGGGCGCCATATTGCGGATATAGTTGGCGTTGAAGTAGGTGAGCTTTTCGATGTCGAAAATGGCGGGGGACTTGGAGATGCCCGCAATGTCGAAGGCCTCGGCCAGCTCGGACATGGTGAAGAACTCCTGCTCGGCGCGCTCGCCGCGCGGCGACCAGCCGAGGAGCGCCACATAGTTCAGAATGGCGGGCGTCAGGAAGCCCTGCGCCTTGAGATCCTCATAGCTCGGGTCGCCGTGGCGCTTGGACATTTTGTGCTGGCTGTCGCGCATGACGGGGGAGCAGTGGACATAGGTTGGCACCTCCCAGCCGAACGCCTCGTAGAGCAGGTTGTACTTCGGCGCGGAGGAAAGGTACTCGCTGCCGCGGACCACATGGGTGATGCCCATGAGATGATCGTCGATGACGTTGGCGAAGTTGTAGGTCGGCAGGCCGTCGCGCTTCAAAAGCACCTGGTCGTCGAGCGTTTTGTTCTCCACCGTGATATCGCCGAAGATGGCGTCGTGGAAGGTGGTGGCGCCCTCCTTGGGGATGCGCTGGCGGACGACGTAGGGCTCGCCGGCGGCGACGCGGGCCTTTGCTTCCTCAAGCGGCAGGTCGCGGCAGGGATCGTCCGCGCGGTCGAACTCGCCGGAATCCTCGGCGCTCTCCGTCTTTTCGCAGAAGCAGTAATAGGCGCCGCCGCGCTCGACGAGCAGCTCGGCGTATTTGCCGTAGGTGTCGCGGCGCTCGGACTGGATGTAGGGAGCCACGGGACCGCCGACGTCGGGGCCTTCGTCGTGGTCGAGTCCGCACTCGGCCAGCGTGCGGTAGATGACGTCGGTCGCGCCCTCGATGAGGCGGCCCTGGTCGGTATCCTCGATGCGGAGGATGAAGGTGCCGCCCGCGTTGCGCGCGATGAGCCAGGTGTAGAGCGCGGTGCGCAGGTTGCCGACGTGCATATAGCCGGTGGGGGAGGGAGCGAAGCGCGTGCGGACCTTGCCGTGCGGGATCTTCGCCTCCATCTCGTTGAAGTACGTCATATCAAGGGACATGGGGTGACCTCCTGAAGCAAAAATTTCAGTGTTCTTCAGTTTACATTTTGTGCCCGCGCTTGTCAAGGTTCTCTTGTCTTTTTAGAATAAGTGTGGTATGATATCAAATTGAGAATATAGGCACTTCCAGCGCCCTGTGCGCCAATCACGATAGAAACGAGGAAAACCATTATGGAAGCAAACGCTCCGGTCAAAAAGAGAATTTTCAGCGGCATCCAGCCCAGCGGCGAGCTGACGCTCGGCTCCTACATGGGCGCCATCAAGAACTGGGTGAGCCTGCAGGAGGAGTACGACTGCCTGTACTGCATCGTGGATATGCACGCCATCACCGTGCGCCAGAATCCCGCCGACCTGCGCCGCCGCTCGGTCAACCAGCTCGCGCAGTACATCGCCTGCGGGCTTGACCCCGCGAAGAACATCATGTTCATTCAGAGCCATGTGCCCCAGCACGCGGAGCTTTCGTGGGTGCTCGGCTGCTACACGCAGTTCGGCGAGCTGAGCCGCATGACGCAGTTCAAGGACAAGGCCGCCAAGCACGCGGACAACATCACCGCGGGCCTGTTCACCTACCCGGTGCTGATGGCGGCGGATATTCTTGTCTATCAGGCCGACCTTGTGCCGGTCGGTCAGGATCAGAAGCAGCATGTCGAGCTCTGCCGCGACATCGCGCAGCGCTTCAACGGCGTATACGGCGACACCTTCACGCTGCCCGAGCCGTTTATCCCGAAGATGGGCGCGCGCGTGATGAGCCTCGGCGACCCGACGAGCAAGATGTCCAAATCCGACCCCGACGGCTGCGTTTACATGATGGACAAGCCCGAGGATATCATGCGCAAGTTCAAGCGCGCGGTGACGGACTGCGACGCCTGCGTGAAGTTCGATAAAGAGAATAAGCCCGGCATTTCCAACCTGCTTTCCATCTACTGCGCCGCGACCGGCAAGACCGTCGCCGAGGCGGAGGTTGAGTTTGCCGGACAGGGCTACGGCATCTTCAAGCCCGCCGTGGCCGAGTCGGTCATCGAGCTGCTGCGCCCC
>ERZ825670.2046-NODE-2046-length-20212-cov-3.272709_pt1 | contig 20212 bp, 16 predicted proteins | sample MGYA00519929_ERZ825670 | MGnify/ENA primary metagenome ERZ825670 (study PRJEB31778, sample SAMEA3449207) | human gut metagenome | biome: human gut; feature: human-associated habitat; material: faeces | place: United Kingdom | collected 2010/2012 ...
GCGTTTTGCAAAAAATCCGTCAATGGAATTCGTTTTTCGTACCTCTATCTTTTTTTATGTTTTTATGAATACTCAATACATTTCCGTTATACAATAAAAATTTTTTCTTGACACTTCCCTTACGTCACCCTTTATGATAACGTATAGAGAGAAAACCAAGGAGGAATCTAAATGACAAAAGATGGATACTATACATCCGGTGAATTTGCAAAAAAAGCGAATGTAACACTAAGAACGATCCGCTACTATGACCGTCAAGGCATCTTAAAGCCAAGTAAAGTTGCAGACAATGGATATCGTCTTTATACAGATGCCGATTTTGCCAAATTACAAAAAATCTTGTCATTAAAATACCTCGGATTTTCTTTGGAAGAGATCATGACGATGACGATCAACGATGAAGATCAGGATTTCATTAAAGAATCTATCGGCTTACAGTTATACCTTGTACAAAAAAAGATGGAACACTTAAAACTGGTAGAGCAATCCTTAGAAGAGATGGAACAAAAGATGGATAATGAAGAAGAAATCGACTGGACACAGATGATGAATCTTCTTCACGTAACCAATCTGGAAAAAGGATTGGTAGAACAATATAAGAATGCATCAAATCTTGATATCCGTATCGGACTTCATCAAAAATATTCACAAAATCCACAACCATGGTTTGAATGGATCTATGAGCAGTTAAACTTAAAAGAAAAAGACGAAGTATTAGAACTAGGATGTGGAACAGGGGAACTGTGGAAGAATAAAAATCTTCCAAAAAATGTCCATGTTACTTTATCCGACCAGTCACAAGGTATGGTAAAAGATGCCAGGAACTATGTCGGAGAGGGAAAAGGACAGATTTCTTATCAGATGATCGACTGTAGACAGATTCCAAAAGAAGATCACAGTTTCGATAAAGTGATCGCAAACCATGTATTATTTTATCTGGATGACCGACAACAAGTATTTAACGAAATCAAAAGAGTTCTAAAACAAAATGGAACATTTATCTGCAGTACCTATGGAAGCAGTCATATGCAGGAAATTACCCAGCTGATCAAAGATTTTGATGAAAGGATCACGCTTTCTGATCACAAATTATATGATGTCTTTGGTCTTGAAAATGGAGAAGAACAATTAAAAAAAGTATTCTCACAAGTAAAAGAAGTCGACTACAAAGATGAATTATTAGTTGATCAGCCGGAACCGCTCATTTCCTACATTTTATCCTGCCATGGAAATCAGCATGAATATTTAAACCATCGTTATTTAGAATTTAAAGACTTTGTAAGAAAGAAGATGGCAGAGGGAGGCGTGATCAAGATCACAAAATCTGCCGGAATTTTTATATGTCAACCATAAGAAGCGAATGATAATGAAATGTATATGTAAGATATATAACATCATAAAGGAGGAGTTATGAGAGTTTTTGTAACAGGAGTCAAAGGACAGCTTGGCTACGACGTAATGAACGAACTAGAAAAACAGGGACTTGAAGGAATTGGTGTGGATATTGATGAAATGGATATCACAGATGCCGATCAGGTAAATAAAGTGATCAAAGAAGCAGCACCAGATGCAGTGATCCACTGTGCAGCATACACAGCCGTTGATGCAGCAGAAGACAACGAAGAAATTTGTAGAAAAGTTAATGCACAGGGAACAGAAAATATCGCAAAAGTCTGTGAAGAATTAGATATTAAAATGATGTATATCAGCACAGACTATGTATTTAACGGACAAGGCGAAAGACCTTGGGAGCCAGATGATGAGAGAGAACCTTTAAATGTCTATGGACAGACAAAATACGAAGGGGAACTTGCCATCGAGGAACATGTAAAGAAATTTTTCACAGTTCGTATTGCATGGGTATTTGGAGTAAATGGAAAGAACTTCATCAAAACAATGTTAAACTTAGGAAAGACACACGATCACCTAACAGTTGTCAATGATCAGACAGGTTCACCAACTTACACATACGACCTTGCAAGATTATTAGTCGATATGATCCAGACAGACAAATATGGAAGATATCACGCAACAAATGAAGGCCTTTGCACATGGTATGAATTTGCCTGTGAAATCTTCAAACAAGCAGGAATGGATGTATCCGTTGCACCGGTCAGCAGTGATGAATACCCAGCCAAAGCAAAACGTCCATCCAACAGTAGAATGGACAAAAGCAAACTGACAGCCAATGGATTTCAACCATTACCAACATGGCAGGATGCATTAAACAGATATTTAAAAGAGATTGAATATTAAAATAAAAAGGAGAACGATCATGGGAAAAATTACAGTAACACCTTGCGACATTGAAGGACTTTACGTTATCGAACCAACAGTATTTAAAGATGAGAGAGGATATTTCGTAGAAACATACAACCAGAACGACATGAAAGAAGCAGGACTTGATATGGTATTCGTTCAGGATAACCAGTCTATGTCAACAAGAGGCGTACTTCGTGGATTACATTTCCAGAAACAGTTTCCACAGGGAAAATTAGTACGTGTAGTAAGAGGAAAAGTATTTGACGTAGCAGTTGACTTAAGATCCGATTCCAAAACTTATGGAAAATGGTTCGGTGTAGAATTATCAGCAGAAAATATGAAACAGTTCTATATTCCGGAAGGATTTGCACATGGATTCTTAGTATTATCTGATGAAGCAGAATTCTGCTACAAATGTACAGATTTCTATCATCCAGGAGACGAAGGCGGTCTTGCATGGAATGATCCAGAAATCGGAGTTGAATGGCCATTAGAAGAAGGCGTTGACTTGATCATTTCTGAAAAAGACCAGAAATGGAAAGGTTTAAAAGACACATTTAAGTTTTAATTATTACCCAGAGGGAGAAAGGGAACACAAATGAAGGGAATTATTCTTGCCGGAGGTTCCGGTACCAGACTGTACCCATTAACCATGGTAACATCCAAACAGTTACTGCCAATTTATGATAAACCAATGATCTATTATCCATTATCTGTATTAATGAATGCAGGAATCCGTGATATTCTGATCATTTCCACACCAAGTGATACGCCAAGATTTGAGTCTTTGTTAGGAGACGGACATCAGTTTGGAGTGAACTTATCTTATGCAGTGCAGCCATCACCAGACGGACTTGCACAGGCATTTATCATTGGAGAAGATTTTATCGGAGATGACAGTGTAGCTATGGTCCTTGGAGATAACATTTTCCACGGACATGGATTGAAGAAACGCCTGTTACGTGCCGCAAATAAAAAAGAAGGAGCAACTGTTTTCGGATATTATGTAGATGATCCAGAACGCTTCGGAATCGTTGAATTTGATTCTGATGGAAAAGCCATTTCCATTGAGGAAAAACCAGAAAAGCCAAAATCAAACTACTGTGTCACAGGATTATACTTCTACGATAACAATGTCGTAAAATATGCAAAAGAATTAAAACCATCTGCCAGAGGAGAATTAGAAATCACAGATTTAAATAAGATCTATCTGGAAAATGGACAGTTAGATGTTGAATTACTTGGACAGGGATTTACATGGTTAGATACAGGAACACATGAGTCTTTGGTGGAAGCAACAAACTTCGTAAAAACAGTAGAAACTCACCAGCATCGTAAGATTGCATGCCTAGAAGAGATTGCATACTTAAATCATTGGATCACAAAAGACCAGTTATTAAAAGATATCGAACCATTAAAGAAAAACCAGTATGGACAGTATTTAATGGACGTTATGGCAGGAAAATTTTTAGATAAAGAAGGAGAATAGCATGAAAATATTAGTAACCGGTGGAGCCGGATTTATCGGTGGAAACTTTGTTCATCATATGGTAAACAAATATCCTGATTACGAGATCGTAAACTTGGATTTATTAACATATGCAGGAAACCTTGAAACATTAAAACCAGTGGAAGACAAACCAAATTACAAATTTGTCAAAGGTGATATCGCAGACCGTGAATTTATCATGGATTTATTTGAAAAAGAAAAATTCGATATCGTTGTAAACTTCGCAGCAGAAAGCCATGTAGACCGTTCTATTGAAGATCCATCTATTTTTGTAAAAACAAACGTAGAAGGGACAGTCGTACTGTTAGATGCAGCAAAGAAATACGGTGTAAAACGTTACCATCAGGTATCTACAGATGAAGTATATGGAGATCTGCCGCTTGACAGACCAGACCTGTTCTTCACAGAGGAGACTCCGATCCACACAAGCAGCCCATACAGCTCATCTAAGGCAGCAGCAGACCTGTTAGTTCTTGCTTATCACAGAACATACGGACTGCCTGTAACGATCAGCAGATGCTCTAATAACTATGGACCATATCACTTCCCGGAGAAGCTGATCCCTCTGATGATCGCCAATGCACTGAATGACAAACCACTTCCGGTATATGGAGAAGGATTGAATGTACGTGACTGGTTATATGTAGAGGATCACTGCAAAGCAATCGACCTGATCATCCATAATGGAAGAGTCGGAGAAGTGTACAACGTAGGTGGACACAACGAAAAGACAAACATTGAGATCGTTAAGATCATCTGCAAAGAACTTGGAAAACCGGAAAGTCTGATTACACATGTTGCAGACCGTAAGGGACATGACATGCGTTATGCAATTGATCCGACTAAGATCCACAATGAACTTGGATGGCTTCCAGAGACTAAATTCGAAGATGGTATTAAGAAGACGATCAAATGGTATCTTGAAAATAAGGAATGGTGGGAGACGATCATTTCCGGAGAATACCAGAACTATTATGAGAAAATGTATGCTCACCGGGAGGAGATTTAAGAATGAAAGTATTAGTGACGGGTGTTGGCGGACAGCTTGGTCATGATGTGATGAACGAACTGGTATCCCGCGGATATGAGGGAATCGGTTCGGACATCAAAGAAACATACAGCGGAATTCAGGATGGTACAGCGGTGACAACAATGCCGTATGTACCGATGGATATCACAGATGCAGCTTCGGTAGAAAAAGTCCTGACAGAGGCTGCTCCGGATGTAGTGGTACATTGTGCGGCATGGACAGCCGTTGATCTTGCGGAAGATGAAGATAAGAAAGACATCGTAAAAGCTGTCAATGCAACAGGAACAAAGAATATTGCAGATGTATGCAAGAAACTGGACTGTAAGATGGTTTACATCAGCACAGACTATGTATTCGACGGACAGGGAACGAAAGCATGGGAACCGGATTGCAAAGATTACAAACCTCTGAACGTATACGGAGAAAGTAAACTGGCGGGAGAACTTGCAGTGTCTGAGACTCTGGATAAGTATTTTATCGTACGTATCGCATGGGTATTTGGAAAGAATGGAAAGAACTTTATCAAGACAATGTTAAATGTGGCAAAGACACATGATACATTAAAGGTTGTAAATGACCAGATCGGAACACCGACCTATACATTTGACCTTGCAAGACTTCTTGTTGACATGATAGAGACAGATAAATATGGTTACTACCATGCAACCAACGAAGGCGGATATATCAGCTGGTATGACTTTACAAAAGAAATCTTCCGTCAGGCAACAGCACTTGGACATGAAGAATATAGTGAAGAGAAAGTAACCGTTCTTCCTGTAACAACAGAAGAATATGGAGTGTCAAAAGCTGCGAGACCTTTTAACAGCAGACTGGATAAGAGTAAGCTTGCAGAAAATGGATTTACCCCACTTCCGACATGGCAGGATGCGCTTGGAAGATATCTGAAAGAAATCGAATTCTAAATTTTATATAGGTGAAGAATAATCTCAGCCACATGATGTGGCTGGGATTAACTCACGTATAAATCATTTAAATCAATAAGGAGACGTAATAATGGGACAGATTAAAGTAGAAAAAAATGCAGGCGGTATCCAGGGACTTTGTGTGATCGAACCAACGGTACACGGTGACGCAAGAGGATACTTTATGGAGACATACAACCAGAAAGACATGGAGGAAGCCGGACTTACAATGCAGTTCGTTCAGGACAATCAATCATGCTCAACAAAAGGAGTTTTAAGAGGATTACATTTCCAGAAAGAATTTCCACAGGGCAAACTGGTACGAGTCGTAAAAGGTTCTGTATTTGATGTTGCTGTAGACTTGAGAAGTGACAGTGAGACATACGGAAAATGGTTCGGTGTGGAGCTGACAGAAGAAAATAAGAAACAGTTCTATATTCCGGAAGGATTCGCACATGGATTCCTGGTATTGAGTGATATTGCTGAGTTCTGCTACAAATGTACAGACTTCTATCACCCGGGAGATGAAGGCGGTCTTGCATGGAACGATCCTGAGATTGGTATCGAGTGGCCGACACTGACAGGAGAGTACAAAGGAACAGCTTCCGGTGAAGGATATGCACTGGAAGATGGAACTGCGCTGAACTTAAGCGAAAAAGATCAGCTCTGGGTTGGATTAAAGGATACATTCCATTTTTAAATCGCCATGCGTTCGAAAGAAGCTGCCAGTGGCAGGTTCTGTAGATTTAAGATAATAAAAGCTTCGGATCATACGAATCCGGAGCTTTTTTGTTATCTTAAACTGTTATTCATATAATATTAAGAATATAAATATTGCTCAATTATTAACTATATGTTACAATAAATCGGATAAAAAGGGAAAATATGTAATAATATGTACGAGGAATATCTTAATGAGTGGTAAATTAGATTATATAAATATGATAAAAAAAGTATCTCCCTATAATTTGAAAAAGGGGATACTTTATTTGCGCCATTATGGACCGAAAGGATTCTGGATAAAATTAACAGAACGTTTCCAGAAAAGCGATATTGATTATAAAGAATGGTATGAAAATCACAGACCATCTGAACAGGAATTAGAAAGAGAACGGAAGCAGGTATTTGAATACAGTCCTAAGATCAGCATCCTGGTACCGGTATACAATACACCGGAGGTGTTTTTAAAGCAGATGATCCAGTCAGTGAGAAAGCAGACTTATACGAACTGGGAATTGTGTATTGCCAATGCTAATCCTTCTAATCAGGAAGTAAGTAGTATTCTGAATGTTGCAGGCAAGAAGGACAACAGGATCAAAGTAGTGGATGTTCCGGAAAATGAAGGAATTGCACAGAATACGAACAGAGCATTGGAGATCGCAACGGGAGAATTTGTAGGATTGCTGGATCATGATGATCTTCTGGAAGAAAATGCACTGTATGAAATTGTAAGCTGCCTGAACAAAGATCGCAAGACAGATGTGCTATATACAGACGAAGATAAAGTGACGACAGATTTGGATGAATATTTTTCTCCGAATTTTAAGCCGGACTTTAATCTGGATATGTTGAGAGCAAATAATTACATCTGTCATTTTTTTGTTGCAAAAAAAGCATTAATTGAATCGGTAGGAAAGTTCAGAGCGGAATATAACGGGGCGCAGGATTATGATCTGATCTTACGATGTACGGAACAGGCGGAAAGAATCTCTCATGTTGCAAAGATATTATATCACTGGCGGGTGCATAAGGAATCAACAGCAGATAATCCTTTAAGTAAAATGTATGCATATGAAGCTGGAAAGAAGGCAATCGAAGATCATCTCAGACGATGCCATACAAAAGGAGAAGTCCTTCAGACGGAAAATCTTGGATTTTACAGAGTAAAATATCCTGTGACAGGAAATCCGCTGGTGTCTATTCTGATCCCGAATAAAGATCAGGCAGAGACATTAGATAAATGCCTGAAGTCAATAGAAAAACTGACGGATTATGAGAATTATGAAATTATCATTATTGAGAATAATAGTACGGAAGAGAAGACTTTTGAATACTATGAACAGATTTGCAATGATAAGATCCGTGTCGTATACTGGAAAAAAGAATTTAATTATTCGGCAATTAATAATTTTGGTGCAAAACAGGCAAAGGGAGATTATTTACTGCTGTTAAATAATGACATGGAAGTGATAAGTCGTGACTGGCTTACAGAGTTGCTTTCAACATGTCAGCGAAAAGAAGTCGGTGCAGTAGGTGCTAGACTATATTATCCGGATGATACGGTGCAGCATGCGGGAATTATCATTGGAATCGGAGGAGTTGCCGGCAGTGTCTTTGTCGGTATGAAACGCGGTTATACAGGATATATGCACAGAGCGGCTATCCAGCAGGATTTAAGTGCTGTGACAGCGGCCTGTATGATGATGAAACGTTCGGTATTTGAAGAAGTCGGCGGACTGGAAGAAGAGCTGAAAGTAGCGTTTAATGATGTGGATCTGTGTCTTAGAATACGGGAAAAAGGACATCTGATCGTGTATGATCCATATGTAGAGTTATATCATTATGAATCTAAGACTAGAGGAGCTGAAGATACGAAAGAAAAAGTGCGCAGATTTCAGGGAGAGATAGAATATATGCGCAGCCATTGGATTGACATATTGAAAAATGGAGATCCAGCGTATAATCCGAATCTTTCCTTAAAAAAATGGGACTATTCCCTGAAAGTGAACTAACGGAGAAATTATGTGTGAAGTAACAATCGTAATACCTAATTACAAAGGAAAAGAGTATCTGTTTTCCTGTGTGAAAAGTTTGTATGAAAAGGATCAGACAGAAAAGAAAATCCTGATCATAGATAATGCCTCGAATGATGGAAGTATAGAGGAAGTTGTAAAAGAATATCCGGAAGTTGAATGTGTGATGCTGGATAAGAACTATGGCTTTTGCAGAGCAGTTAATATCGGTATTGAAAAGACAGATACACCATATGTGATCTTGTTAAATAATGATACGGTGATAAAAGATAACTATGTAAAGTATCTGCTGGATTCGATCAAGAAAGATCCGAACATATTTTCTGTGGAGCCTAAGATGATCCAGTATCATGATCCGTCCAAAATTGACAGCGCAGGAACCTATTATAATGCACTTGGATGGGCATACGCATATGGAAAAGACAAAAGTGTGAAGAAATACAATAATATAAGAAAGATTTTTGCAGCATGCGGAGGGGCTTCAATCTATCGGAAAAAAGTATTTGAAGAGATTGGAATGTTTGATGAGAAGCATTTTGCATATCTGGAAGACATAGATGTGGGATATCGTGCCAGGATAGCGGGATACGATAATTTATATGAACCCAAATCAGAAGTGATCCATGTGGGAAGTGCGGCAAGCGGAGCAAGATATAATGAATTTAAAGTCAAGATGTCTTCACGCAATAATGTATATCTGATATATAAAAATATGCCGGTTGTACAGAAGATACTGAACAGTCCGTTCCTTTTTGTGGGATTTTTGGTGAAGTACCTGTTTTTCCTTCGCAAGGGATACGGAAAGCTATATGTCAATGGTATTAAAGAAGGGCTGCATATGGGGGAAAAATCAGATAAAGTAAAATATGAATCCGGCCATCTTAAGAATTATATAAAGATTCAGATAGAACTATGGATAAATATTTTCCGGCGTCTGGCATAGGAAAACGAAATAATAGATAAAGTTGGTGAGTAAAATTGATCAAGGAAAATCAAGGGTTATTAAATAAAATACATGTGGTACTGGATGCGGTAGTGATTGTAATTTCGTATGTGCTTTCATGGTATCTGAGATTCAGGAGCGGCATTTTTGAGATGGATCCGTGGTATCTTTCTCTGCAAGTATATATGAGTGTACTGATATTCATTATACCGGGATATCTGTTGCTATATTATATTTTTCAGTTATATACTCCGAAAAGAGTCAGAGGAAGAAGACTGGAAGCATGGAATATCCTTCAGGCGAACACGATAGGCTTTCTGGTATTTATTTTAGTACTTTATTTCAGACATCAGACAGATTTTTCCAGAACGATGATCTTTGTTTTTTACTGTATTAATATTTTTCTGGAAATAGTAGAGCGTAATGTGATCAGAATGGGACTTCGGAAGATCAGAAGTCAGGGATTTAATCAGAAACATATCTTACTGATCGGATACAGCCGTGCGGCAGAACAGTACATTGACAGAATCCTGGCAAATCCGGACTGGGGATATAATATCCGGGGTATCCTTGCCGATAATGTTCCTAGAGGAACAGAATATAAGAAGGTCAGGGTACTGGGAAGAATTGATAATCTGGAAATTGTGCTGCCGGAAAATAAACTGGATGAAATCGTAATTACACTGGGTCTGGCTGAATATCATAAGCTGGAAAGAATTGTTAAAATGTGTGAAAAATCAGGTGTGCATACGAAATTTATTCCGGATTATAATAACGTTATACCGACCAAGCCGTACACCGAAGATCTGCAGGGACTTCCGGTGATCAATATCCGAAGAGTTCCGTTAAGTGATCCGCTGAATAAATGGATGAAACGCGGAGTGGATATATTTGGAGCAATTGTAGCAATTATTCTCTTTTCTCCGGTTATGATCGTAACGGCAATTATGATCAAGAAGACTTCGCCGGGGCCTTTGATCTTTTCGCAGGAAAGAGTAGGGCTGCAGAATCGTCCGTTTAAAATGTATAAATTCCGTTCAATGATCGTACAGGATGAGAAAAAAGAAAAGAAAGGCTGGACGACCAAAGATGATCCGCGTGTTACGACGGTCGGAAGGTTTATAAGAAAAACAAGTATAGATGAACTGCCTCAGCTTTTTAATGTCCTTCGAGGGGACATGAGTCTTGTAGGGCCGAGACCGGAAAGACCGCAGTTTGTAGAAAAGTTTAAAGAAGAAATACCTCGGTATATGATCAAACATCAGGTAAGACCGGGACTTACGGGATGGGCTCAGGTAAATGGATACAGAGGAGATACGTCTATTAAGAAGAGAATAGAGCATGATCTGTATTATATTGAAAACTGGACACTTGGATTTGACTTTAAGATTATATTTTTAACATTTTTCAAAGGATTTATTAATAAAAATGCCTATTAGCTTTAAGGAGAAGTCATGAGTAAACGTAATAAAAAAAGATTAACCAGAAGACAGCAGGAAATACGAAGAAAAAGACTGAAAAAACGCAGAAGACGCAGAAGACTTGTAATTATTTTGGAATTGATCATTCTGTGTATTCTGGGAACAACGGCGTTTGGCTTATTTAAGCTGGGAAAAATGGAACGCACCAATCTTTCGAATATAAAGAACAACGGACTGAAACAGACCGGATATACCAATGTTGCATTATTTGGTCTGGATTCAAGAGAAAAGAATCTTGGAAAAGGAAACCGGACAGATACGATTATGATCGCAAGCATCAATAATGAAACCAAAAAAGTAAAGCTTGTGTCTGTGTACAGGGATACGATGTTAAAACAGAACGGAGAACATTATGATAAAGCCAATGCGGCTTATTCAGTAGGCGGACCTGAGACGGCAGTCAATATGCTCAATGAGAATCTGGATCTTAATATTCAGGATTATGTCAGTGTCAATTTCCTTGCATTAGCCGATGTGATAGATATGGTTGATGGTATTACGGTAAAATTAACGGATGAAGAAGTTGTGCATATGAACAACTATTGTGTAGAGACTTCTAAAGTAACAGGTAAGAAATATAAGAAGATCGAACCGGCAGTAGCCGGAACGTATAAATTAAACGGCGTGCAGGCGGTATCTTATGCGAGAATAAGATATACAGCAGGCGGTGATTATAAGAGAACAGAAAGACAAAGACTGGTCCTTAAGAAAACAGCAGATAAATTGAAACAGCAGGATTTGGCAACGCTTAATAAGATTATAGATAAGGTAATGCCGGAGGTATCAACAAGCTTCACTACAAAGGAGATATTAAGTCTTGCCACAGGTGCCTTTGATTATGAGCTGGGCGAAACAACAGGTTTCCCGTTTGATCTGGAAACTCCGGAACAGATACCGGGATACAGTGGTTCATATGTCATCCCGAAAGGACTGGAAGAAAATGTAATAAAGCTGCATCAATTCTTATATCCGAATAAGGATTATACACCGACGGCAACGGTTACAGATATAAGTAATACTTTGAATGATATGACCAATGTATATCCAAATACAACAGAAAGCGGAACATCACAAAATGAATAAGAAGAAAGTAGATGTCGTAATTCCGGTATATCATCCGGGATCAGAATTTAAAAAGCTGATGGAGCGTCTGGAAAGACAGACCTATGAAGTAAACCGTATCTTTTTGATGCATACAACAGACGGACAGAGTCTGGAAAGCATGAAGGAACGTTATAAAAATGTGACAGTTGAAGAGATTACTCCGGATGAATTTGATCATGCCGCAACGAGAGACAAAGGAATCCGGCAATCGGATGCAGATATTGTGATCTGTATGACACAGGATGCCTGCCCGGATAACGAGTATCTGGTAAGTGAACTGGTACAGGCTTTGGAAGAAGCAAATGTTGCAGTTGCGTATGCGAGACAGCTTCCTAGAAAAGAAAGTACATTATTAGAAAGATATACGAGACAATTTAATTATCCGCCGGAAAGCAAAGTGAAATCTTCGAAAGATCTGGAAAAAATGGGAATCAAAACATTCTTCTGTTCGGATGTATGTGCAGCCTATAACCGGGATATGTATTTGAAAAACGGTGGATTCGAGAAAAAAGCAATATTTAATGAAGATATGATATACGCAGCGAAGGTTATAGAGAATGAACAGAAAGTATATTATAATGCAAAAGCAAGGGTAATCCATTCGCATAATTACAATTTTGCACAACAGTTTCACCGAAACTTTGATATGGCCGTTTCCCAGGCACAGCATCCTGAGATATTCCGGAAGGTAAGCTCAGAAAAAGAAGGAATGAAACTGATAAAGAATACAGTCGCTTTTTTGATAAAACAGAGAAGGCCATGGCTTGTTTTTAAACTTTTCACAGATTGTGTTGCGAAATATGCAGGATATCTTCTTGGACGAAAATATCAAAAACTGCCGAAAAAGATTGTATTAAAATGCACAATGAATCCGAGATATTGGACATAAACAGGAAAACAGGACTGAAAATATTGAAATTTAGAAAAAAATAGGGTAATATGTAAAAAGGTTTGTGTTAATTTAGGATAAATGCGGAAAGGATATGAAGTATGGCAAGAAATACAGGGAAAAAGGTCAGACGAAGAGGGCGTCGTAGAAAAAGAGGCTTTGCGACCTGGTCTATAGGGAAGAAAATAGGTGCTGTATTAGGCGGAACTCTTCTGGGCGTAGTAGTTATAGGATCAGTCATTCTGGCAAGTAAGATGAATAAACTGAGTTCGGTGAAACTCGATACAGATAAATTAAACATTTCTGATGAAGTAAAACATGAAAAAGGATACACGAATGTAGCGTTATTTGGTCTGGATTCAAGAGAAAATGATCTGGGCAAAGGAAATCGAAGTGATACGATCATAATAGCAAGTCTGAATAATGATACGAAAGAAGTTAAATTGGTATCTATTTATCGTGATACATTATTAGAATTAGATGACGGAAGTTATAATAAAGCGAATTCTGCATATTCTTTTGGAGGACCGGAAGGCGCAGTATCGCTGATTAACCGTAATCTGGATATGAATATTGAAAAATATGTAACCGTAAACTTTAATGCACTGGTAGATGTTATCGATGCGGTAGGAGGACTGGATCTGGAACTGACGCATGATGAAGTTGTGCATATGAACAACTATTGTGTCGAAACTTCAAAAGTAACAGGAAAAAGTTATGAGAAGATCGAGCCGGAAGTAGAGGGTACATATCATTTGAATGGTGTGCAGGCAGTGTCTTATTCCCGAATCCGTTATACGGAAGGAGGAGACTTTAAGCGTGCAGAACGTCAGCGCCTGGTATTACAGAAAATTGCAGATAAAGCGCAGAACATGAGTGTCGGCACTGTTAATAAGATCATAGACAGTGTATTTCCGCAGATATCAACAAACTTTACACTGGCTGAAATGATCGGATATGCAAAGAATCTTACAAAGTATAAATTAGGAGATTCGATTGGTTTTCCGTCTGAAAATACAACGGATATGTTAAATGAAGTAGGAAGTGTCGTAATCCCGAAGACCTTGTCTTCGAATGTACTTGAGGTGCATAAATTTCTGTTTGGAAGTGATGGGTATTCTGTATCCAGCACGATTGAAGGCATTGAAAGTGGTATTACTGCAAAAGCGTCAGATAAGGCCAAAAGCGGTACAACGATCGAGGATGATGAGACACCGGGAAGTAAGGGGTATTCGGAAAATTATTCCAATAATTCATCCGGAACCGGTACAACAAGAAGTACCTACGGAACAACGGGTGGAAGCACTTACGGAACCGGATCTTACGGTACGTCAAACGGATATTCCGGAGGAACATCGACGGGAAGCGGAACGACCGGAAGTACAGGCAGCACTTCCTCAGGAACTACGGGAACAACCGGAGGAACAGAAGGGACAACAACAGGAGGTGGAACGACCGGAGATAATGCAGGCAGCACTTCGGGAACCACTGGATCGACAGAAGGAACGGAATAAATAGTAATAAAAGATAAAGGGGTAGGTTACATGAGAAGAATTAAAAAGATATTTGTAACATTCTTGGCGATATGTATGATATGTCCATGTCTGTCGGTGATAACAGAAGCAGCGACAGCAGAACTGCGTTTTGCGGATCCGTCCACTACAGTAGGAGCGGAAGTTGATGTAAAGACCAAGCTGACTTCTGCTTCATCAATGCAGTCTATGGAAGCGACTTTAACGTATGACAAAAGTGAATTGAGATTTATCAGCGGTGATAATGCGACGGGAAAGGATGGAACCATTAAGATTTCCTGGACCGGAAGTGGAACAACTGCAGAATTTAATCTGAAGTTTCAGGCATTAAAAGAAGGTGCTTCGAATATCGAAGTGTCAAGTGCTACAGGTACTGCGGAAGACGGAACGAACCTGGAAGTAACACAGGGAAGTTCTGCAGTTACGATCGGAGCTGGCGATCCGTCTCTGATTAAGGAAGAGACCAGTACCGAAGATACAACAACATCGACAGCAGATGGTGCCGTTGTGAAAGTGAACGGCAAGAAGTATGTTGTGACCAGCGATTTTTCGGAAGAGATCATTCCGGAAGGTTTTAAAAAAGGCGAGCTGACATTTGAAGGTTCAAAGTATTCTGTGATCACACAGGAGGCAAGTGGAATCAATGCAATGTATCTGACTGAAAAAGACAGCGATGATGCAGATTTCTATATGTATAACAGTGATGATGGATCTTTCGCACCGTTTGAAGAAGTTGAGATTGCAAAAGACAGATATATTATCCCATTGATGAATGATGGAAAGATGAATCTGCCAAGCCAGTATCAGAAGACAACTCTGACATTAAATGGTAAAGAATTTGACACCTGGCAGGATACAAAAGACGCAGAATATTATATTATTTATGCTTTGAATTCTGACGGTGAAAAGACAACATATCGTTATGATACGACAGATGGAACCTATCAGAAATACACACCGGAATCAACCGGCAGTTCTTCTTCAGAAAGTAAGTTAAGTAACGGAAAAGGAATATGGGGAAAAATCCTTAATTTTGTAGAGAATTTCCTGGATATTGTAGTTATTATAGCAATTGCATTAATCTTACTGCTTGTTCTGGTACTTATTGTCACAGCAGTCAAGCTTAGACACAGAGATCTGGAATTAGATGATCTGTATGATGAATATGGAATTGATCTGGATGAAGAAGAGGAAGCATTAAAAGCTAAGAAAAAAGAAGAGAAACAGGAAAAGAAAGCACAGAAAGCTTCAAAACAGGTTTCGAAAAAAGCAGCTAAGAAATATGATGATGAAGATGAATTTGAAGGATACGATGAGGATGATCTTTGGGTTACAGAAAACATAGCCAAAGCCATGGAAAAACCAAAGAAGCAGAAGAGCGTCAAACACGCAACGGCAAAAAAAGCAGCTGCAAAGGGTGTACGTTCTTTAGATGAGACAGGTCCTGCTATCCGCAAACCTGTAAAGAACATTAATCTTCAGGATACAGATGATTTTGAAAAATTTACTCCTTTAGATGAAGAAGAGTTCGATAATTTTGAAGGATATTATTCGGATGATGATTACGATATGTTTGGTTCAAATGACTATGATTATGATGACGATGAGTTATTTGATGCAACGGCAGATCTCTTAAGTAATCACCCGGAAAAGAAGAGAAGTCATGCGGAGATGGATGACACATTTAAGATGGATGTTATTGATCTGGATTAATTACTGAATTAAAATTTTATAAGAAATAAAACCGGCCGCCTGATATCGGAAAATCTGATATCAGGCGGCCGGTTTTGCTGATACTTGAGCGTGTAAGACATGAAGATTACTCTTCAGTTTTGAGAAGATCTTTCAAAGAAGAAAACTGATATCCCATGGATTCCCATTTGTTAAGAAGTTCATCGAGGATTTCTCCGTTGGTTTTCGAAGTGTTGTGAAGTAGTACAATGGCACCGGGATGAATACGGCCGAGTAATTTGTCAAAAGCCTCTTCTTTGGATGGCTGGGCATCGGTAAGCCAGTCAACATAGGCGAGACTCCAGAAGAAGGTATGATATCCCATATCTTTGGCCATCTGTAGATTTTCGGTATTGTATTTTCCCTGAGGCGGCCGGTAAAATCGTGTCATCGACTTTCCGGTGATCTTTTTGAAAAGATCTTCGACATCTGAAAGCTCTTTTGAGAAGGTTTCCTGTGTCGCAATCTGTGACATATCGGGATGATGATACGTATGATTGCCGACGGTGTGACCTTCTTTTTGCATTTGTTTGATCAGATCTGGATTATCCTGCAGAAAATTGCCGACGACGAAAAAGGTAGCAGGAACATGATGCCTTTTCAGAGCCGCCAGGATAGAAGGGGTATTGCCATTTTCGTAACCACAGTCAAAAGTCAGATAAATCACTTTCTGATCAGTGTTTCTGGCATAGTAGGCATTATATTTTTTTAATTCATCGAATGAGGCATTTCCGACGGGAGCTTTTCCTTCCTCCTGAAAACTCAACCCCCAGTTTTCGGTGGTTGGGAGAACAAAGGAATGAGAAGAAGATACAAAAGTGCGGCTGGCCGGAGTCAAAGTTGTTTCACTGGCGGGGAAAATTCGGGCAATCAATCCTCCGGCAAAAAAACAGCAGGAAAAGAAGAAAAGGAGGATTAATGGTTTATATCTGGAATAAAGGGTGGAAAAAGAAAGATGAGTTTTGGGTATATGGAATCTGAACATAGAAACTCCGGAAAACTTTTTATACAGTTATATGATGCCCTAAGGAAAAAGATGTGCGGAAAAGGACACAAACTTGCAAAGAATAGGGAATGATAGTAGTATAGGAACGTAGAATTATTAAGAACAGATATAAGAAAGAATAAATGAAACGGGATGAAAACATGGCCAGAGAATATGTGAAAAAAGATAATATGCTGAGTAAAGAAATCCGTTATAAAAAAACAGAGAAGGGTATGATGATCACTGAATATTATGGAAATGACAGTTATGTGGTGCTGCCGGATGAGATAGAAGGTGAGCCGGTCACGATACTGGGAGATTATGCATTTTCCAGAAATCTTTCAGTTGAGGAAATATGGATGCCGTTGGAACTTAAAGAAGTTGGAAGATATGCATTTTACAGGTGCCGGAATCTGAGAAAATTAGTACTTGGCAACAGACTTCTGGATATGGGAGGTGGTGCACTTACAGGCTGTCATCTGGAAGAAGTAGAGATATATCTTCAGGACGGAAAAAAGAGCAGTCTGAAGTCGATTGTAGAAGAGATGAGGTACCAGATGAGGATATATCTACATGCGCCTGAAGGAGGACAGGAAGCAAAACTACTCTTTCCGGAGCATTATGAAGAGGCGGTGGAGAACACCCCTGCAAGAATACTGGAAACGCATCATCACGGGGCAGGCGGATATTATCGTCAGTGTTTTTATGACCGTGAACTGGACTATCGAAAATATGATGAGATGTTTTATCATACGGTTGCGGAAGACACAGAGGAGACGGCAGTGGAACTGGCACTGAACCGCCTGCGGTTCCCGGCAGAACTTTCAGATAAGAACAGACAAGGTTATGAAGAATACTTAAAAAAGCACATGACTGCGGTGGCAAAATGGACGGTGAAGCAGGAAGAGGTGGAAGGAATCCGGTTCCTGCAAAGAAGAAAATTATGGACAGAACAATCTTTACAGGCGGGAATGGATTTCGCGGCAGAAGGTAGCAAAACAGAAATTCTGAGTATTTTTATGGATATCAGAAAGGATCAGTTTCCAAAGAAGAAAAAGACATTTGAGCTATAGAGTATTTATAAAACAAGTAGAGAAGAAAAGCAATGGACAGAGAAAAGATAGAAAATAACAGAGAAACCATAGAAAAGGACCGCCTGGAAAATATAAGCCGTAAGATTCTTGTTATGGCAAGGAATGAACTGTATATGAAGATGCGGTTCCTGGATGTAGCATTATCCAGTCTTCCGTTTGTACTTGATACGGGGGCGGAAGGTATGGGAACAGACGGACTGTATCTGTATTATGATCCACAATATCTCGGGGGATTGTTCAGGGAAGACCGAGTGATGGTGAACAGGATCTACCTGCATCTGGTGCTGCATGGGATTTTTCGCCATATGATCCGCAGAAAAGGAAGAGAGGAACGGCTTTATCATCTGTCATGTGATATTGCTGTGGAATCGATCATCGATGAATTACAGTATCGGTGTGTTATGAAGGCCAGGTCGTTCCCAAGAAGAGAAATGTACCGTGAACTGAAAAAAGAAATGAAAACGCTTACGGCAGAACGAATATATGAAGTGCTGAGGAAAAAAGCGCTGACACAAAAGCAGCTTGAACAACTGGAGGTGGATTTCCGGGTAGACGATCACAGTTACTGGCCAAAAGCTGAGGAGAAAAAAAGACAGAATCAGATTGAAAACCGCTGGCAGGATATCAGTGAGCGTATGGAGACAGAGATGGAGACATTTTCCAAAGAAGCATCACAGACATCCGGAAATCTGATCGATCAGGTGAAAGTAGAAAATCGGGAGCGAATGGATTACCGGGAATTTTTAAGAAAATTTTCGGTTTTAAGAGAAGAAGTCAGTGTGGACCCAGATTCGTTTGACTATATATTTTACAGTTATGGGCTTTCTATGTATGGGAATATGCCGTTGATCGAGCCGCAGGAGTGGAAGGAAGTAAAGAAAGTGGAAGACTTTGCCATCGTGATCGATACATCAATGTCATGTTCTGGTGATCTGGTAAAGAAATTTCTGGAAGAAACATATGGTGTGTTAACGGAAGCAGAGAGCTTTTTTCATAAGGTAAATATTCATATCATTCAGTGTGATGAGATGGTACAAAACGACCAGAAGATCACAGATGAAAAAGAATTAAAAGAATATATGGAACATTTGGAACTGATCGGAGAAGGTGGGACAGATTTCCGGCCAGCATTTGAATATGTGAATCATCTGATCGAACAGGGTGAATTTTATCATCTGAAGGGATTGATCTATTTCACAGATGGAAAAGGAACCTATCCAAAGAAGAAACCACCATATCAGACAGCATTTATTTTTATGCAGGAAGAATACGAAGATGTGGATGTACCGCCATGGGCAGTTAAATTGATCGTCGATGCCGAAGATCTTGATGAAGGAGAAGAAGAACATGAACATTAAAAGAGCAAAACAGGAAATCAAAGATTCCATTGAAGCTTATCTTACAAAGGATAATTATGGAGAATATAAAATACCATCCATCAGACAGCGTCCGATCCTTTTGATGGGACCTCCGGGAATTGGAAAAACACAGATCATGGAACAGATCGCAAGAGAATGTGAGATTGGTTTGGTAGCTTACACGATCACACATCATACAAGACAAAGTGCGATCGGATTGCCTTTTATCAGAGAAAAAGAATATGGCGGACAGACATATTCTGTTACAGAATATACGATGAGTGAGATCATCGCATCTGTTTATGAAAAAATTGAACAGACAGGAAATAAAGAGGGAATTTTGTTCATCGATGAGATCAACTGCGTATCCGAAACATTAGCACCAACGATGCTTCAGTTTTTACAGTGCAAGATGTTTGGTAACCAGAAAGTACCAGATGGATGGATCATCGTGGCAGCGGGAAACCCACCAGAGTACAACAAATCTGTTCGTGATTTTGACGTTGTAACACTGGACCGTATGAAGAAGATCGATGTGGAAGCTGACTATGAAGTATGGAAAGAATACGCATATCAGGCAGGAATCCATCCAGCAATCCTTGCGTATCTTGAAATCC
>ERZ825670.2047-NODE-2047-length-20209-cov-7.279796_pt1 | contig 20209 bp, 20 predicted proteins | sample MGYA00519929_ERZ825670 | MGnify/ENA primary metagenome ERZ825670 (study PRJEB31778, sample SAMEA3449207) | human gut metagenome | biome: human gut; feature: human-associated habitat; material: faeces | place: United Kingdom | collected 2010/2012 ...
ACCTCGTTGAGGAGTTCAAGAAGAGCGACGTCATTGACCTCTCGGGCGACCGCGTGGCCATGCAGCGTCTGAAGGAGGCCGCTGAGAAGGCCAAGATCGAGCTGTCCGGCGTGACCTCCACCAACATCAACCTGCCCTATATCACCGCCGACGCCACCGGCCCGAAGCACCTCGACCTCACCCTCACCCGCGCGAAGTTCAACGAGCTGACCGCGCATCTGGTCGAAGCGACCGCCGGCCCCGTCAAGCAGGCCATGAGCGACGCCGGTCTTACCGGAAACGATATTCACAAGGTCCTGATGGTGGGCGGCTCCAGCCGTATCCCCGCCGTGCAGGAAATGGTCAAGAAGCTCACCGGTAAGGAAGGCTTCAAGGGCATCAACCCCGATGAGTGCGTCGCCATGGGCGCGGCTCTTCAGGCGGGCGTGCTGACCGGTGACGTCAAGGGCCTGCTGCTGCTGGATGTCACCCCGCTGAGCCTCGGCATCGAGACGATGGGCGGCGTGTGCACCAAGCTCATCGACCGCAACACCACCATCCCCGTGAAGAAGAGCCAGATCTTCTCCACCGCCGCCGACAACCAGACCAGCGTTGAGGTCAACGTCCTGCAGGGCGAGCGTGAGATGGCCGCCGCCAATAAGAGCCTCGGCCGCTTCCACCTCGACGGCATCGCTCCGGCGCGCCGCGGCGTGCCGCAGATCGAGGTCACCTTTGACATCGACGCGAACGGCATCGTGAACGTCAGCGCAAAGGATCTCGGCACCGGCAAGGAGCAGCACATCACCATCACCTCCTCCACCAACATGTCCAAGGAAGACATCGACAAGGCCGTCAAGGAGGCCGAGATGTACGCTGCCGAGGACGCAAAGCGCAAGGAAGAGATCGATGTCCGCAATCAGGGCGACCAGATGGTCTACCAGACCGAAAAGACCCTCAACGAGATGGGCGACAAGCTCGACGCCGCCGACAAGAGCGAAGTCGAGAGCAAGCTCACCGCGCTCAAGACCGCACTGACCGGCACCGACACCGCAGCCATCAAGGCCGCAACTGAGGAACTGACTCAGGCCTTCTACAAGGTCAGCGAGAAGATGTATCAGGCGGCAGGCGGCGCACAGGGCGCAGGCTTCGACCCGAATCAGGCAGCAGGCGGCGCACAGGGCGGCACCAGCGGCACCAGCGGCAACGGTCAGGATTACTACGACGCGGACTACACCGTAGTTGACGACGACAAGAAGTAATCTTCCCCCGGCGAAATAACCCATTGAGGCGAGGAACTATCCCCGCCTCAATGGTGCGTAATTAGGAGTCCAAGATATGGCAGAAAAACGAGATTACTACGAGGTGCTCGGCCTGCAAAAGGGCGCCACGGCAGATGAGATAAAAAAAGCATACCGCAAACTTGCCAAGGAGAACCACCCCGACCTCCATCCGGGCGACAAAGCCTGCGAGGAGCGGTTCAAGGAGGTCAACGAGGCGTACGAGGTGCTGTCGGACGACGATAAGCGCGCGAAGTATGACCAGTACGGCCATGCGGCCTTTGATCCCAGCGCGGGCTTTGGCGGCGGCGCAGGCTTCGGCGGCTTTGGCGGCTTCAGCGATTTCGGCGACCTTGGCGATATATTCGGAGACATATTCGGCTTCGGCGGCGGCGCGAGCCGCAACCCGAACGCGCCGCGCAAGGGCGACAACATACGCGTTCAGCTCAACGTCAGCTTTGAGGAGGCCGCTTTCGGCTGCAAGAAGGAAGTCACCGTCGGCCGCGTCGAGCAGTGCCCGGACTGCAAGGGCAACGGCTGCGCGCCGGGGACGACGCCTGAGGTCTGCCCCGACTGTAAGGGCACCGGCAGCGTCCGCACGACGCAGCGCACCCCCTTCGGTATGGCGCAGTCGACCGCGCCGTGCTCCAAGTGCAGAGGCACGGGCAAGATAATCCATCAGCCCTGCCCCACATGCCGCGGCATGGGCAATATCCGTAAGCAGCATAAGATAAGCGTCAGCGTCCCCGCCGGTATCGACGACGGACAGACCATATCCCTGCGCGGACAGGGCAATTCCGGTGCGAACGGCGGCCCGCAGGGCGACATGCTCGTCACCATAATTGTCCGCCCGCACGCGAGATTCGAGCGCGACGGCAGCTCCGTTCTGCTGGAGCAGGAGATAAGCTACGCGCAGGCGGCGCTCGGCGCGGAGATAGAGGTGCCGACGCTGGACGGCAAGGTCAAGCTTACCATCCCCGAGGGGACGCAGCCGGACGCGGTGTTCCGTATGCGCGGCAAGGGTATTCCGTACCTGCGCGGCAGCGGGCGCGGCGACCAGTTCGTCACGATACGCATAGCGGTGCCGAAGAACCTGACGAGCGCGCAGAAAGAGCTGCTGCGTCAGTTCGCCGCGACGACCGGCGAGGCCGACACGCTGAAAACCGGCTTGTTCAATAAAAAGAAAAAGTGAAGATAAGTAAATCACACCTATGGCGTCCTGCCGGATACCATAGGTGTGATTTTTTGTTCCCTGCCGCTGAGCGCCAGCAGCTCCGCGATAACGCTGTCGAGCAGGGGAGCACATCTGCTGATCAATGTTTTTTACACAAAAGCCTTTTCCTTCAGCCTCTGCAGTGCTTCTTCGAGCAGCGAGTGCGGGAGGGCGAGGTTCATGCGGATAGTGTCCTTGAGCATGAAGGCTTCGCCGTCCTGCCAGATGACACCGGCGCGGATGCCGCGCTCCTGAAGCTCGCGTATTGTGACACCGTGCTTGCGGCACCAATCGGCGCAGTCGAGATAGAGCATGTACGTCCCCTCCGGACGCATCACGCGGACGCCTTTGAAGTTATCGCGGATGAAATTGCAGGCGTATTCGTGGTTCGCGTCGATGACGCGGCACATCTCGTCCGCCCATTCCTCGCCCGCGGGGCTGTATGCGCCGAGCAGCGCGTGCAGCGAGAGCACGTTGCAGTCGTTATAATGGCTGACCTCGCTCTGCCGCACGACGCGGTCGCGCAGGTATGTATTATAAATAATGTGATAGCTGCCGATAAGCCCCGCGAGGGAGAAGGTCTTGCTCGGCGCGTAGAACGCCATCGTGCGCTCGCGCGCGTCCGCGGAGACGGACTGCGTCGGAATGTGCTTGTGCCCCGGCATGATGATGTCCGACCATATCTCGTCGGATATCACGAGGCAGTCGTTCGCGGCGTAGACCTCCATCGCGCGCTCAAGTTCCCAGCGCTCCCACACGCGGCCGCAGGGATTGTGCGGCGAGCAGAGAATGGCGAGGTGGATGTGGTGCCGCTTGAGCTTGGCGTCCATGTCGGCGTAGTCCATGCGCCAGACGCCGTTCTCGTCGCGCACGAGCGGGCTGTGAACGAGCACGCGCCCGTTGTCGGCCATCGTGTGCGTGAAGCCCACGTAGGTCGGGGAGTGGACGAGGATCTTCTCGCCCGGCGCGGTAAGCGCCTGCACGGCGGAGCTTACGCCGCCGAGGACGCCGTTCTCATAGCCGATATGCTCGCGCGAGAGCTTCGTGACGCCGTTGCGGCGCTGCTGCCACGAGATGATGCTGTCAAAATAGCTGTCCGGCAGGGAGAAATAGCCGAAGTTCGGCATCTCCAGCCGCTTCTCTATCGCTTCGATTATCGGCGGCGCGGCAGGGAAGCTCATGTCTGCGACCCACATCGGTATCTTCCGGACGTCAGGATCGGGCTGCACGTCGAATGGGACGACGTCGGCGGCCAGAGAATCGCGCCCCGCGCGGTCAAGTATTGTTGTAAAATCGTATTTCATGGCTCAATTCAGGAAATCTCTGAGTTTCTTGGAACGGCTGGGGTGACGCAGCTTGCGCAGCGCCTTGGCTTCGATCTGGCGGATACGCTCACGCGTGACGTTGAACTCCTTGCCGACCTCCTCAAGCGTACGGGTGCGGCCGTCTACGATGCCGAAGCGCAGCTCCAGCACCTTTTTCTCGCGGGGTGCCAGCGTGTCCAGCACCTCTTCAAGCTGCTCGCGCAGCAGGGAGAAGCTCGCGGCCTCGCTCGGCTCGGACGCGTCCTCGTCGGGGATGAAGTCGCCGAGGTGGGAGTCCTCCTCCTCGCCGATAGGCGTTTCGAGGGAGACAGGCTCCTGCGCGATCTTGAGAATGTCGCGCACCTTCTCGACGGGCATGTTCATCTCCGCGGCTATCTCCTCGGCGCTGGGGTCGTGTCCCAGCTCCTGAAGCAGCTGGCGGGAGACGCGGATGGTCTTGTTGATGGTCTCGACCATGTGGACGGGGATGCGGATGGTACGCGCCTGATCGGCGATGGCGCGGGTGATGGCCTGACGGATCCACCATGTGGCGTAGGTGGAGAACTTGTAGCCCTTGGTGTAGTCGAACTTCTCCACGGCCTTGATCAGACCCAGATTGCCCTCCTGGATCAGGTCGAGGAACAGCATGCCGCGGCCCACGTAGCGCTTGGCGATGGACACCACCAGACGGAGGTTGGCCTCGGCCAGCTTCTGCTTGGCCTTGCTGCCCTCCTTGATGTCCTTCTTCAGCTGGGCCAGTTCCTCGTCGGGGATGGTCTCGCCGTTCTCGGTGGCCTCGTCGATCCGCTCCTGAGCGGCACGGCCTGCGGACATGGCGGTGGCCAGCACCACCTCTTCATCGGCGTTCAGCAGCGGCACGCGGCCGATCTCCTTCAGGTACATGCGGACGGGATCGTCGATGTTGAAGCTGTCCACCAGCGTGTTGGGGTCGACAAGCTCCTCTTCCTCGATCTCGGCGATCTCCTCCAGCGGCGGCTCGATATCGTCGTCAATGCTGGTGATGAACTCCTCGCTGCCCACCTCGATGCCCAGCGCTTCCAGAGAGTCATAGATGCGATCCATCTGCTCGCTCTCCAGATCCATCTCGTCCAGCACGTCGCTGACCTCGCTGGAGTCCAGCTTGCCCTTCTTCTTGCCCTTGACCAGCATGTCCCGCAGCTTCTCGTTGGCCATGATCAGCGCCGCGGCGGGCAGAGACGCGATGGTCTTGTCGTCCAGCTTGCCCTTTTCCTTGCTCTTGTCGTCCTCCTTGGTCTCCGCCTCGGCCTGAGACTGCTCGGCCGCCTTGGCCTCCGCCTTTTTCTTCTTGTTGTCCTCGGCCAGCAGGGCGTTGGTCATTTCCTCCAGCTCCTGCTTGGTGTACGTCTTATCGGTCATGTGCGCTTTCCTCCATATCGTTTCTTATCTTTAAATGTTTCCATTGCCAACAGCAGGGGATCCACCCCGGAGTCGTCCCGTTTGGTCTGCTCTTCGCGGATCACCCGTATGTAGTCCGCCAGCGCCTGAGACGCGTTGGCGGTGGATTCCGGTTTTTGCAGCAGCGTGGTCAGGTGGCTCATCTCGTCGCCGGACAGCTCCCCCGTCAGCGCCGACAGGCCGCTGCGGTTGCCGCGCTGGTGCCACATGGCGCCGTAAATTTTTCCCAACAGCGGCGAGGAGAACTCCTCCGGCGTCAGGGGCGGCGTGTCCCCGAACAGCGTGGGGTCAAGGTGCAGCAGCCGGATCACGCCCTCCTCCGCCATGGCACTGCGGAGATTGGTATAGCGGCTGCCCCGCTGGGCGGGCTGTACGGTCAGGGCGGGGTTCAGCTCCTGCCGCTCCCGCTTTTTGCGGTCGCTGTAGCGGCGCTTGCGGGCGGCCCGCTCCACCTCCTGCCGCATGGCGTCGGGCGAAAGTCCTGCCGTCTCGGCGGCACGATTGGCGTATACCTCCCGCTCCACGGCGTTGTCCAGCTCGGCAAGCACCTGACTGATCTCGGCGGTGTAGTCGATGCGGCCCTGATCGCTGCGCAGGTCGTACTTGGCGGCCACCTGCGACATACGGAACTCCACGCCGTTCTCGCTGCCGGACAGCAGCCGCTCGAAGGCGGGAGCGCCCTGAAACTTGATGAAATCGTCGGCATCCTGCTTCACATATTCGCCGTCCACCAGCCGCCGGGGCAGCTTCAGTACCCGGACGGTGAACTCGGTGTTGTTCAGCATCTCCAGCGCCCGCTGGGTGGCCAGCTGACCGGCGTTGTCGTTGTCGTAGCACAGCACCAGTTCCTTGGTGTACCGGCCCAGCAATCGGATCTGCTCCGTCGTCAGCGCCGTGCCCATGGAGGCCACCGCGTTGTCGAAGCCCGCCTGATGCAGCGTCACCACATCAAGGTTGCCTTCGCACAGGATCATGTTGGGACGCTTGGTCTTTTTCGCCAGATTCAGGCCGTACAGCACCCGGCGCTTGCTGTACACCGGCGTTTCGGTGCTGTTCATGTATTTCGGCTCCGACTTGTCGATGACGCGGCTGCCGAAGCCCACCACATCGCCCCGCACATCGATGACCGGCAGCATCAGCCGGTTGCGGAACTTATCGTAAAAGCCGCCGCTCTTGTTGGCCACGATCAGTCCGGCGGTCAGCAGCTCCTGCTTGGTGTAGCCCCTGCCGGTCATGGTGCGCAGCAGCGCGTCCCAGCTGTCCGGCGACGCGCCCATACCGAACCGCACAGCGATCTTCCGGGAGATGGCGCGCTTGTCGAGGTATGCCCGCACCGCCGCGCCGTCGGGGCTTTGCAGCACGTCGTAGTACCACCGGGCCGCGTCACGGTTCAGCGCCAGCAGTCGCTTACGCAGCCGGTCGGCGTCGGCGGATTCCCGATCCTCCGGCACCTCCATGTTGACCCGCTTGGCCAGAAAGCGGATGGCATCGGGATAGGAGAGGTTCTCGATCTCCATGATGAAATTGATGACGCCGCCGCCCTTTTTGCAGCCGAAGCAGTGATAGAACTGCTTGTCCTGCAAAACGTGAAAGGAGGGCGTTTTCTCATTGTGGAAGGGACAGCAGCCCCAATAGCTGCCGCCCTTCGGCGTCAGCGCCACGTAGGAGCCCACCACGTCCACAATGTCGTTGCGGGCGATCAGCTCGTCCAAAAAGCTCTGTGAAAACATGGCAATCCCTCCTTTCCGTGCCGCACTGAAATTTTTCCTCGCTTTATTATACGGGATAACTTTCGGATACCCTCTTTTTTTCAACGAATTTTTTCAAAAAACAAAAAATTTTTGTATCCATGCCGGAAGCATGGTGCTATAATAAGAGAAACTGAGCAATTAAGCCTGCAAATAAAAAGTCAAGCTCCAAAGCGGGCTTGACGAAAGAAAATATTGCAGGCAGCAGGTAGCAAAAAATGCAGCACAAAAAGGCCGCCGCAAATGCGCCGACCTGAGAGGTCAGGTTACAGTCGGTTACTCCGCGTGGTGCAGACCTGTTGAGTCCATGTCTACGGGCGGCAGCCCCTCCAGAGTGGAGAAGTAGGCCATCACTTTGCCGTAGTAACGGCGCAGAAACTTGTTCCCCGCAGCCGTCATGTACACATAGTACGGCTTGCCCTCGGCACGCTTTTTGTCCAGGAACTGAAACACCGGCTCGTCTGCCGGAGCACGCTGTAAATGTACTTTCATGATGTTGAACAGCGTTTTGCGAAGATACGGAGAACCGCGTTTCGTAGTCCTGTTGCTGCGAGAGCAATAGTCGCCAGATTCGCTCGGCGCCGGGTCAATGCCTGCAAAGGCAACCAGCGACTGCTTGCGCTCAAAGCGGCGCACATCCCCAATCTCCGCCATGAGCTGCGGGCCGAGAGATTCCCCAACGCCGTACATCTCCATGACGACAGGGTATTCCGGGAGCTGGGAAGCCAGCTTGTTCATCTCGCTGCGGTAGGTTTCCACGCTGCGTGAGATCGCCGTAAGCTGGTTGGCGGCTTCCTGAACGAGCGTTTTAGTAACGGAAGTTTTCTGCACCAGCACAACAGACGACTTTGCCAGGGCATACACCTCCGTGGCCTTTTCCATGCTGAACTGGTAGCGGTTTCGCTTGCACCACTTACGGTAGCGCTCGGCAAAAGCGTTCTGACTGCCGCTGCGGACGCAATCGACATGCCAGAAGTCATGGGTGAAATCCACCCATTTCTGTGTGCCGTCGCTGCGTACAGGACTGTCAAAGGGCTTGCGAATGCCGGGGAAGGACTGCTCCTGAAGTGCAATGAGGTTGTTTGCGGTTGCGGTTTTCTGTTTGGAGGCCAACTGGAACTGACGGTTCAGCGTTTTCAGCTCATATCGAATCGTGTCCATAGGAGTATAGTCCCGCAATTCAGTCCAATTGTCAAGCGCGTATTTGGCAATTTTCATCGCATCCGCCTTATCGGTCTTGACCTTGCGGAGAGAGTTGTTGCCGTACTCCTTGATGAGCAGAGGGTTGACCGCCGAGACATAAAGTCCGGCTTCATGGAGAACCTTGGCGATGCTCTCATAATAGCGTCCGGTGTGCTCCATGACCACCCGTGTTTCGCCATCGATGGACTTGAGCTGCGCTGCCAGTGCCGCCAGGTCTTCGGCGCTGTGGCGCACATCGAAGGGCAGCTTCACAACCTCGCCGAAAGGACGGAGCACGGCCACGGTGCTCTTTCTGCTGGAGACATCAATACCTGCTGCGTTCATGTTCATCACTCCTGAAAGAATTTGCAATGGACTGAGCCATCTTTACCCATTGCCGATTCTATCTGTTTGGTGACACGAACACGCGGCTCTACCTGCACAAATCGAACGCTGCGAATAGGAAGATGGCTGACTGACTTAATTACGGGCACGAAGCCCTTGGAGAACAAGGTCAGACCATTACCTTCCCATTCTAACAGCTTAAGCAACGAGATGCCTCGGCTCGTAGCTGGCTGCCACTCTTCCGAGGCAAATATATTGTAACAGGAGAACACCACCATGAAAAACGTGAAATACGGCAAGTGCGTCCGCTGCGGCAAAACCTATGACGCCGTGCCTGACCTGACCAACTGCGAATGCGGCGGTATTCTGGATATCGTCTATGACTACGACTACATCAAGTCCGTGCTGACCAAGGAAAAGCTGGCCAAGCGGGAGAACCGCTCCATGTGGCGCTATCGTGAGCTGCTGCCCGTGGAGGAGACCACCCCCGACACCCCCCTGCGGGTGGGCTGGAGCCCTCTGTACGAGGAGCCGAAGCTGGCGGAGCTGCTGGGCATCAAAAAGCTGTGGGTGAAGGACGACGGCCAGAACCCCACCGCATCCCTGAAGGATCGCGCCAGCGCCATGGCGGTAGCCAAGGCCATGGAGGCGGGCGCTAAGACCATCGCCTGCTCCTCCACCGGCAACGCCGCCAGCTCTCTGGCCGGCAACGCCGCCGCCGCCGGCATCAAGACCTTCATCTTCGTGCCGGAGCGCGCTCCTCAGGGCAAGGTGGCCCAGCTGATGATCTTCGGTGCCAACGTCATCTCCGTCAAGGGCAACTATGAGGATACCTTCAAGATGTCCGCCGCCGCCATCGAGAAGTACGGCTGGTACAACCGCAACGCCGCTATCAACCCCTACCTCAGCGAGGGCAAGAAGACCGTGGCGCTGGAGATCGCCGAGCAGCTGAACTGGGAGATGCCCGACTATCTGGCCATCTCCGTGGGCGACGGCTGCACCATCGCCGGTGTGTGGAAGGGCTTCAAGGATCTGTACGCCATCGGCTTTATCGACAAGCTGCCACGCCTGATCTCCGCCCAGTCTCTGGGCTGCTATCCCATCAACCGGGCCATCCAGAACAACGAGCCCTGGGAGCCCATGGAGGAGAACACCATCGCCGACTCCATTAGCGTGGGCGTGCCCCGCAACGCCGACAAGGCGCTGGCGGCTATCCGGGAGTCCAACGGCATCGCCGTCAACGTGTCCGACGAGGAGATTCTGGCGGCGCAGCGGCTGCTGGGCCGTACCTGCGGCGTGTTCGGCGAGCCTGCCGGTGTCACCGGCGCGGCGGCGCTGAAGAAGGCCTGCGAGCTGGGCCTGATTCCCCACGACGCCACCGTGGTGTCCGTGGTTACCGGCAACGGCCTGAAGGACGTGGCCAACGCCATCAAGTCCGCCGGTTCCCCCGTCCACATCGAGCCCGATCTCGACCTGATGGTGGAGGAATTCAAGAAGCGCGGCGTGGTGGTGGAGTGAGCTGGCGAAAAATCTTACAATTTTTCTGCCAAAAAAGATTGCGGTTCGCTGCGCGCCTTTGGCACTTGCTGAACCGAAAAGTATTTTTTGCCACGTACACGCCGCGGCAAAAAATGATTTGAATGATTCGCGCTGTGCGCAGCGCGAACTCTGCGAGGCCATTTTGAAAAGGAGCGGTGAAAACCGCTCCTTTTCTCATAAAAAATCAGGTTCACCGGCGATTTTCGCCTTGACATTTTGTCCAAAATCGTGTATCATAATTGCTGTTGTAAAGGTTCAAAACTTTACATAAAGGCGATACGCTTTACAGAAAGGGGAGTCATCCGTGAAAAACCAGACCTACCGTATGACCATGCTGTTCGACTTTTACGGCGAGACCCTGACGGAGCGGCAGAAGGAATTCTTCGACCTGTACTATAACGAGGATCTTTCGCTGGGCGAGATCGCCGAGAATTACGGTATTTCCCGGCAGGGCGTGCGGGACGTGATCGTCCGGGCCGAGGCGTCCATGCAGGAGATCGAGGATAAAACGGGCCTGATCCGCCGTTTCATGCAGATGCAGCCCAAGATCGCCGCCATCGAGGAGGCGGCGCAGAAGATCAAAACGCTGAACTACCGCCAGTATGAGAATCCCCAGTTGGAGGCGCTGGCGGCGGAGATCATGGAGAACACCGCCGGATTAAAGGAGTAAATATGGCATTTGAAGGACTGTCTGAAAAGTTAAACGCCGTATTCAAGAGCCTGAAGGGCAAGGGCCGCCTGACAGAGGCCGACGTCCGCAACGGTATGCGCGAGGTGCGTCTCGCTCTGCTGGAGGCCGACGTCAGCTATAAGGTGGTCAAGGATTTCGTGGCCCAGGTGACGGAGCGCTGCGTGGGCAGCGACGTGCTGGAGAGCCTGACACCCGCCCAGCAGATCATCAAGATCGTCAACGAGGAACTGACCAAGCTGATGGGCAGCACCAACGCCCGGCTGAACACCGCCAACCGCGGCCCCACCGTGGTGATGATGGTGGGCCTTCAGGGCGCCGGTAAAACCACCAACGGCGCCAAGCTGGCGGGCCTGATGCGCCGCCAGTTCGGCAAGCGGCCCCTGCTGGTGGCCTGCGACGTATACCGTCCCGCCGCCATCACCCAGCTGCAGGTGGTGGGCAAGCAGCTGGATATTCCCGTTTTCGAGATGGGACAGGCCAATCCCGTGCACATTGCCCAGGAGGCCATCAAATACGCCCGGGACCACGGCCACGATATGGTGTTTCTGGACACCGCCGGCCGCCTCCATGTGGACGAGGCCCTGATGAACGAGCTGAAGAACATCAAGGCGAAGGTGCATCCCAACGAGATCCTGCTGGTGGTGGACGCCATGACCGGTCAGGATGCCGTCAACGCAGCCACTGCCTTCGACCAGGCTCTGGGCATCGACGGCGTCATGCTCACCAAGCTGGACGGCGACGCCCGGGGCGGCGCGGCCCTCTCCATCCGGGCCTCCACCGGCAAGCCCATCAAGTTCGTGGGTACCGGCGAAAAGCTGGACATGATCGAGCTGTTCCACCCCGACCGCATGGCCTCCCGTATTCTGGGCATGGGCGATATGCTGTCCTTCATCGAGAAGGCCGAGCAGCAGTACGACGAGAAGCAGGCCAAAAAGCTGGAGGAGAAGCTGCGGAAGAACCGCCTGACCCTCAGCGATTATCTGGATCAGCTGGAGCAGCTGCAGAACATGGGCGACCTGAGCCAGATCGCCAGCATGCTGCCGGGCAACATGGCAAAGGGCTTTGACCCCGACCAGATCGACCCCAAGCAGTTTGCCCGCACCAAGGCCATCATCCAGTCCATGACTCTGCAGGAGCGTGAGAATCCCCAGATCCTCAACGCCAGCCGCAAGCGCCGCATCGCGGCAGGCTGCGGCCAGCAGGTGTCGGATGTGAACCGGCTGCTGAAGGGCTTCGAGACCATGCAGCAGATGACCAAGGCGCTGACCCGCGGCAAGCGGGGCATGGGTGCGCTGAGCGGCCTGATGGGCGGCGGTGGCGGCATGCACGGCTTTGGCCGCAAGAAAAGACTGAAATAAGTGCCCCGGCATTTATGATACATGACAAACAAATAATTTATTTTGGAGGAAAAAACCATGGTTAAGATCAGACTGAGAAGAATGGGCGCCAAGAAGGCTCCTTATTACCGCGTGGTCGTGGCTGACAGCCGCTATCCCCGTGATGGCCGCTTCATCGAGGAGATCGGCACTTACAATCCCTGTGTGAACCCCGCCGAGATCAAGATCGACGCCGACCGCGCCCGCGAGTGGATCAAGACCGGCGCTCAGCCCACCGATACCGTTCGCGCCCTGCTGAAGAAGGTCGACGTTCTGTAAGGCCGAGGGCACGTCATGAAGGAATTGCTGCTCTATATCGCCAGAAGCCTCGTCCAGCATCCCGACCAGGTCACCGTGACCGAGGTCGAGAACGGCGACGAGCTGACGCTGGAGCTGCGCGTTGCCCCCGAGGATATGGGCAAGGTGATCGGCCGTCAGGGCCGCATCGCCAAGGAGATCCGCACGGTGGTGCGCTCCTACGCCCAGCGTACAGGCGCCAAGGTTTCTGTGGATATCGTTGATTAAAAAAATAACGGCACTCACGAAAGTGAGTGCCGTTATTTTTTTACAGAACCCCCAGATGCTCCAGCAGGATCTTGACGCCGATCAGGATCAAAATCGTGCCGCCCACGAACTCCGCCTTGGATTTGTAGCGGGCGCCGAACACGCTGCCGGCCTTCACGCCGACGCAGGAGATGGTGAAGGTGGTCAGGCCGATCAGGCACACCGCCACCACAGTGTTCACCAACTGGCTGGCGGCCATGATCTCCACCGGCACGCAGGCGAAGGTGATGCCCACCGCCAGCGCGTCGATGCTGGTGGCCACCGCCATCAGGAACATGGTTTTTACGTCCAGCGCGGCAGAGGCATTTTCCTCCTCCTTGCTGAGCGCCTCGCGGATCATGTTGCCGCCGATCAGCGCCAGCAGCACAAAGGCGATCCACGACGCCACGGCGTTGATGTACTTCTCAAACCCCGCGCCCAGCAGATAGCCGATGAAGGGCATCAGCGCCTGAAAGCCGCCGAACCACACGCCGCAGATGGCGGCGCTGCGGAAATTGACCTTCTGCATGGCAAGGCCCTTGCACACCGACACGGCGAAGGCGTCCATGCTCAACCCGATCGCCAGCAAAAACAGTTCCAACAAACCCATAGTTACTTCCTCACTCCACATAAAAATGAGCGGATACAACTCGTATCCGCTCATGTAAGCACTTGCTAACCTGAGACACATACGGCCTTCCGACTGTATGAGTCTCATCAATTAAGGTATACCAGGCGTTTGCCAGTATGTTGGCATACCGCGCACAATCTGCGCCGACTACTCCCCCAACAGATGAAGTATAGCAGATAGGGGAGGGAAAGTCAATCAGGAAAACGCGGAGAAAGGCCTGTGCTGAAATTTAATGCTTAACGCAGATCATCCTGGTCGATGATAAATTTCCGGCATGCTTCACAATAGAATACTTTTACCGTCATACCCGCATCGATTGACGTCAGTTTGATTCCTTTCACAAGTGGAGTGAAGTTCAATAATCCTCTATCCTGGTCGTCCGGAACCCATTTCAGGGCATATCGGTCTTGAGAAATGCTTCCAACGCGCATTTCCTCTTTGCAAAATGGACATTTCATATGGTTGACACCTCCAAAAACAACTTCCGATTTGCTGGCGGATATCCTTCGCAGGAAAAACGGATCTGGTCTTTCCTGCTTTTATTCTACCATGTCAATTCCCGCTGCCGCAAGAGGAATTCACCGTTTTGCCGCGCAAAAAATCTCCCTCATGAGGTTTTCCTCATGAGGGGGATCGGTCATGTTAACCCTTCCACTCCACGTAGAGCTCGCGGACGGCGTTGGGGTCGGCGGACTTTGCCGGGGCGGCGGGAGCTGCCGCAGGTGCAGCCTCGGCCACGGGATGATCCCGCTTTTCGATGAACTTGGGGGCTACCTGAGGGAACAGGGCCAGACTCAGGACGTCCTCCTCGCTCTTGGCGATGTCCTTGTACTCGGCCTTGTACTTCTCCAGCTCCGGCTCCAGCAGGTCGGCGGGACGGCAGGTGATCACGTCCTCGGGGGCAATGCCCGCCTTGGCGCGGACTTCCTCGTTGACCTCGCCGGGCAGCTTACCGTATTCGCCCTTCAGCATGGCGCGACTCTCCTTGGGGAAGGTCTTGTAGCGCTCGCCCATGATGATGTTCATGACGGCCTGGGTGCCTACGATCTGGCTGGAGGGCGTTACCAGCGGGGGATAGCCGAAGTCCTTACGGACGCGGGGAATCTCCGCCAGCACGTCGTAGTATTTGTCCTCCTTGCCCGCCTGCTTCAGCTGGGAGATCAGGTTGCTGAGCATGCCGCCGGGCACCTGATACAGCAGCGTATTGGTGTCCACACGCAGCACCTTGGGGTCCAGGATACCGGCGTCCTGCAAGCGCTGGGCCACCTTGCGGAAGTGGACGGCGGCGTCGGACATTTTGCCCAGATCAAGGCCCGTATCACGGACGGTGCCCTTCAGCGTGGCCACCAGAGACTCGGTGGCGGGCTGGCTGGTGCCGTTGGCCATGGGGGAGAGGGCGGTATCCACGATATCCACACCGGCATAGGCCGCCATCAGCAGCGTCATGTCGCCGGTGCCGGAGGTGTTGTGGGTGTGCAGGTGGATGGGGACGGAGACGGTCTCCTTCAGCGCCTTCACCAGTGAGTAGGCGTCCATAGGCAGCAGCAGGTTGGCCATGTCCTTGATGCAGATCATGTCCGCGCCCATCTGCTCCAGCTCCTTGGCCAGCTTCACGAAGTAGGCCTCGTTGTGGATGGGGGACATGGTGTAGCTGAGGGTGGCCTCCACCTGTCCGCCGTACTTCTTGGTGGACTTGATGGCCTGTTCCAGATTGCGCACGTCGTTGAGGGCGTCGAAGATGCGGATGATATCGATGCCGTTCTCCACGCTCTTGCGGCAGAAGGCGTCCACCACGTCGTCGGCGTAGTGCTTGTAGCCCAGAATGTTCTGGCCGCGGAACAGCATTTGCAGCTTCGTGTGCTTCACGTGCTTGCGGATGGTGCGCAGGCGCTCCCACGGATCTTCGTTCAGGAAGCGCATGCAGGCGTCAAAGGTAGCACCGCCCCAGCACTCCAGCGAGTAGTAGCCGATGGAATCCAGCTGCTCCAGCGCCGGCAGCATGTCCTCGATGGTCATGCGGGTGGCCGCCTGAGACTGGTGGGCGTCACGCAGGATGGTATCGGTGATCAGCAGGGGTTTATTCGATAAAAATTCCATAGTTTACCTCCTATTAGCCGAAGAGCGAAATTAAGACGCCTGCGGCGATGGCGGAGCCGATAACGCCCGCCACATTGGGGCCCATGGCATGCATCAGCAGGAAGTTGCCGGGGTTGGCCTCCTGACCCACCTTCTGGCTGACACGGGCCGCCATGGGAACGGCAGACACGCCGGCAGAGCCGATGAGGGGATTGATCTTCTCTTTCAGGAACAGGTTCATGAACTTGGCCAGCAGCACGCCGCCTGCGGTACCGAAGCCGAAGGCCACGATGCCCATACCCAGGATCATCAGGGTCTTGGGGCTGAGGAACGTCGCGCCGGTGGCGGTAGCGCCCACGCTGACGCCCAGGAAGATGGTGACGATGTTCATCAGCTCGTTCTGCATGGTCTTGCTGAGACGGTCGGTGACGCCGCACTCCTTGGCCAGATTGCCGAACATCAGGCAGGCGATCAGCGGCGCGGCGGAGGGAACCAGCAGCGCCACAAAGATGGTGACCACGATGGGGAAGATGATCTTCTCCTTCTTGCTGACCTCACGCAGAGGCTTCATGACGATCTGGCGTTCCTTTTCGGTGGTCAGCGCCTTCATGATAGGCGGCTGGATCACGGGAACCAGCGCCATGTAGGAGTAGGCCGACACGGCAATGGGGCCCAGCAGCGCCGGAGCCAGCATGGCGGTGACGAAGATGGCGGTGGGGCCGTCCGCACCGCCGATGATGCCGATAGAGGCAGCCTCTGCACCGGTGAACAGGCCGCTCAGGCGGCAGCCCACGTAGGTCAGGAAAATGCCCAGTTGCGCGGCAGCGCCCAGCAGCAGGCTCTTGGGGTTGGCGATCAGCGGGCCGAAGTCGGTCATCGCGCCCACGCCCATGAAGATCAGGCAGGGATAGATGCCCAGCTTGATGCCCAGATACAGCACGTCGATGAGGCCCACGGAGACGGTCTGTCCCACGGCGACGCCGTTGAGCACCGCTTCGGAAACGCCGGAAGCCTGCATCTCGGCGATAAACTCCGCCGTGATGGGATTGCCGCCGAACAGATCCCAGTGGATGTGTCCGCCGGCGAACAGGATCTCGTGATACATCTCCGCGCCGGGCAGGTTGGTCACCAGCATGCCGACGGCGATAGGCACCAGCAGCAGCGGCTCAAACTTCTTGACGATGCCCAGAAACAGCAGCACGATGGCCACCACGATCATGATGGCGCATTTCCAGTTATCGCCCTGAAAGAACTGGTAGAAACCAGTTTGTTCACAAAAATTAACAATGGCTTGCATTACGCGCCCTCCATTACTGGATGGTGCACAGCAGCGTGCCGGACTCCACGGCGGCGCCCTTGGCCACGGCCACGGCGGTCACTTTGCCGTCATGAGGCGCCATGATCTCGTTCTCCATCTTCATGGCTTCCAGCACCATCAGCACCTGACCCTTTTTCACCATGTCGCCGGCGGCCACGTTGACGGCCAGAATGTTGCCGGGCATGGGGGAGGTGATGCTCTCGCCCGCGCCGGAAGCGGCGGGAGCGGCAGCAGACGCGGCCACAGGAGCAGCAGCGACGGTAGGAGCGCCGGTCATTTCTTCGATCTCCACCTCATAGGCGGTGCCGTTTACATTGACTTTGTACTTCTTCATGATTCTTCTCCTCCTCAGATCTTTTTCATGGAAACGATGCGGATGGCGCTGACGTCGGTGCCCAGCTCCTCCGCGATGGCGGCGGACACGGCGGCCACCATCTCCGGCGTTACGGTGGACACGGCAGGTGCTGCCGCCGGTGCGGGAATTGCGGGAGCTGCTGTTTTCGCGTCTGTTCTGCGTACCACGTTGCTCATGACCGAGACCAGAACGATGATGCAGATCAGACCCACAAACACCGTGCACAGTCCCATCAGGCACACAAACAAGTTGGAGTAATCCATTGCCTATACTACCTCCCATTCCTATAATGTTGCCATTTATTAGCATCTTAATTGTACCAAACATTTGGCATTAATTCAACCGCAAATTCCCTGTTTCAACAAAATTTGTAAGAATGCCTAAATATTTTTTGGATAAGTTGACGCTTCGGACAACTGCGGATGAAATTGCTTTTCAAAAAAAGGATGCCATGATATACTATAAAATATGTAAAAAAGACGACGACAGGTGACAACATATGCGATACGAACAGGTGAAAAAGGGAATATTTCTGGCGCGGCCCAACCGGTTTATCGCCCATGTGCTGGTGGACGACACGGAGACGGTGTGCCACGTGAAAAACACGGGCCGCTGCCGGGAGCTGCTGGTGCCCGGCGCGGCGGTGTATCTGGAGAAAGGGACGAACCCCAACCGCAAGACCGCCTATGACCTGATCGCCGTGGAGAAAAACGGAAAGCTTATCAACATGGACGCGCAGGCGCCCAACAAGGTGTTCGCGGAGTGGGCGCTGCAATTCGACCCCACCGCTACCGCCGTCCACAGCGAGTACCGCTTCGGACAGTCCCGGCTGGATTTCTGTCTGGAGACGCCGCGAGGGCTGCATCTGGTGGAGGTGAAGGGCGTCACGCTGGAGGACGGCGGCCATACCCGCTTTCCGGACGCGCCTACGGAGCGGGGCGTGAAGCATCTCCACGAGCTGATGCGCGCGGTGGAGCTGGGGCATCGGGCCACGGCGTTTTTCGTGATCCAAATGGCGGACGTGGTGGATTTTGCGCCCAATGACGCGACCCACCCCGCCTTTGGCGAGGCGCTGCGTCAGGCGAAGGCGGCGGGCGTGAACATCACCGCCTACAGCTGCCGTGTCACGCCGGACAGCATGGCGATCGACCAGCCGGTGGAGGTTCTCTTATGAAAAATGTGCAGGCTCACGCCTGCACATTTTTCAATAGGTAATAGGTGATACGGGCGGTCATGCCCCACAGGGGATAGGGGAGCCCCTCATAAACCGGCACCTCCATATGGCCGTCGCCCCAGGGATAAGGGAGCTTCACCCGCACCGCGTCATAAGGAAAGTCCTCGCCGATCATGGGACGCAGGGGATAGCGGTACAGCGTGGGAGGATGCTCCCGCAGCCACTGTACCGGGACGAGAAACGTGTCCGCCACCTCGTCGGGGCTGGGCCGCAGGTGAGACAGCGCACCGGCGTCCACGCTGACCAGCACCGGATACATCAGCGCGTCAGACCGGAGATAGAGGAAATCCAGCGGCGCGATGACCTGAATGGCGGCGCTGTCGATGCCCAGCTCCTCCCACGTCTCCCGCAGCGCACAGGCGGTGGGGGTCTCTCCCGGCTCCATCCGTCCGCCGGGGAAACAGACCTCGTGGGGCTGGCGAATGCCGTCGGCACGTACCTCATATAAAAGGCACAGCCCCTGCTCTGTTTTCACCAGCGGCACCAGCACGGCAAAGTTGCTCCGGCCACCCAGCAGTCGGGGCTGATGGTCACGATAGGTGTTGTAAAAATCGCGGATCTCCACAGTGCGTACCTCCTGAGTCGCTTTTTTTAAAGTATACCACATTTGACGCCTGTTTTGAAGCAAAAAATGAGGCCCCATCCGAAGATGGGGCCATGGTATCTAGGGTTTAGCAGCCGCAGCCGTTGTTGCAGCCACAGTTGTTGTTGCAGCCGCAGTCGTTGCCGCAGCCACAGCCGTTACCGCAGAACAGGAACAGCAGGATGATGGCGATGATGATCCAGCAGCAGCTGCTGCCGCCAAAGCAAGAATTCTGATTACACATAGCGTAACCTCCTATGAAATTTCTGGCTCCGTGGAGAAGCCTCATTCCATAGTATGTGAGGCGCGGCAAAGTGTGAGAGGGGCGGCGAAAAAGATTTACTCCTGATTGCTGCGGGAGATGTGGTAGCTGAGAGTCAGCAGGGTGTCCACGAAGTGGATATCCTCGGAATATACGTCCTCCGGCACGGAGATCTCCACATTGGTGAAGTTCCAGAAGCCTCGGATGCCCAGCGCCACCAGTCGGTCAGCCAGCGGCTGCGCCACGTGCTGCGGCACCGTCAGCACCGCCACGGTGGGGTGATGCTGCGCTACGTAGTCGTCCAGCTCGTCCATGGAGCGCACGGTCACGCCGTTGATCTCGTCGCCGATCAGGGCGGAGGAGACGTCGAACGCGGAGTCCAGATGGAAGCCCACCTTGGCAAAGTCGAAGTTTTGCAGCAGCGCATGACCCAGATGGCCGGCACCGATGATGATCAGCTTGTGGTCGTTGTCGATGCCCAGAATATGGCCGATCTCTGCGCGAAGCTCCGCCACATTATAGCCGTATCCCTGCTGCCCGAACTCGCCGAAGCAGCTCAGATCCTGCCGGATCTGCGAAGCGGTGATGTCCATCTTATCGCCCAGCGAGTGGGAGGAGATGCGCACCACGCCCTTGTTGTACAAATCGTCCAGATAGCGGTAGTAACGGGGAAGGCGGTGGATCACAGCGTCAGAGATTTTTTGCTTTTTCATATATACCATCCTTTGGGGTTGAAAAAATTTATAAGTTATTTTAGCGCAAGATGCGGTAGTTGTCAACTTTTTTAACAATCTTTTTTGAAAAAATTTTTCTTTACAACGGAGGAGGAAGTTGGTATAATAGATAAGCCGTTTGAGAAACGGCGTAATTGCATACGCGCCCGTAGCTCAGTTGGATAGAGTGACAGACTCCGACATTTCAGGTGTCTCCAGTTGAGATATGGCGCAAACCGTTGCCACACCTGCGTTTGCGGGAACGGCAGAGAAAAAATGCGTGGTCGTTGACTACTATTTGACGACTATCGCAGAAACCCACAACCAAATATGCGCCCGTAGCTCAGATGGATAGAGCGTTAGACTCCGACTCTAAAGGCCGCTGGTTCGAATCCAGTCGGGC